>Ga0228700_1000016_pt1 | contig 208486 bp, 270 predicted proteins | sample McNCre317_Aug_MG_FD_178019 | JGI IMG/M metagenome (GOLD analysis project Ga0228700, IMG submission 178019) | Freshwater microbial communities from McNutts Creek, Athens, Georgia, United States - 3-17_Aug_MG | ecosystem: Environmental > Aquatic > Freshwater > Creek | place: USA: Georgia...
GCGGACAAGCTCAAGCAGCCCTACCGTATCAAAATTATCAGCTCTGCCCGTGGTGATACTCGTAAGGGCGAGTGGATGTACGGTAAGCGTGTAGATGAACTGGCGGACAACCTTAAGGGTATGGCCAAGAATCTGCGGGATTTGTCCGCGTTTGTGGCGGCTGGTGATAACAGCACGGACAAGCTGCTCAACTACATCTTGGACAACATGACCAGTGTGGTTGCGGGTTGGGATCCTGTGGCTCGCCGAGCTACAACCACGACCAGCACGTTGCGTGAGCAGATCACGCACGACACCGCCATTTTTGCCGATGACGACGGGGATGGTGACGAGACTGAGACAGAAGAAGCGGTGCCGGAAGTGGGCGACGATGGTTCGCTAGGGGTTACCAAGAAGGACAACAACGACGAGTTGCCTAAGGGTCTTGGCGCGGTGCAGTTTTTGTACCAAATGGCGGTACCTAACGCTAACGATCAAGAGTACAACACGGATCCTTCTACGGCCCAAGGGTTCGTAGCAAAGATTGCTCGGTACTCGAAGTTGTCTGAGACCCTGCGCATTGATCCCGAGAAGTGGGAGCGAGATCAGAACAAGATCGCGGATCCTGGGCAGCGTAGGGCGAAGCCTCCAGCTATCACGCTTTCTACGGTACACTCGGTCAAGGGTCTTGAGTGGCCTAACGTTTCGGTGTTGATGCCTGCGGGTAAGTTCCCGCCTGTGCGTAAGCCTCGTCCCGATGAGCCCCCACCTGATCCGGTAGAAGAGGCGGAGAAGCTGAAGGCTGAGCGCAACTTGGCGTATGTGGCTTTGACCCGCGCTGCCGTGAATCTTGAAGTGTTGTGCCCTATGATGTCGGGTTCGATGCAGGCAGGAATCAGCCCCTTTGTTATTGAGGCTGGCCTCAAGGTTGGGGAGAACGTTCCGAAGGGCGAGGTGTTCGAGTCTGGGGAGAAGACCGCTGCTGTTGAGGCTATGGATCCCCATGTGTTGGAGACCTTAGAGCGGTTCGCAGATGAGCTGCCTGCCCCGTCGTACGATCGGAGGGGGTCATGAAGAAGCAGGCCATGGCGGCGACTTACACAGCGATCTCGCTTGAAGACATGGAGACGTTCCTCAAGCGAGCGTTCCGTGCGCTCAAACCTGTCAAGGGGGCGCAAAAAGGTGAGCTGGTGTTCGATCTGTATCTTAGCCCTACGACGGGTGTCCGCGTTTGGACCTCGATCGCACAGCACGGCACTACGGGTGCTGGGGTTGGGGATGATGCGATTCGGGTGCAGCTCTACAGCTTCGCAAAGAACCGTCCCTTGATGCCGGGGAAGGCTCCGATTGTGAAGCGTACGCAAGGCTGGCGGGACAACCTAAAGGACCGCATCGAGGACTACATGGAGAAGTACGACTCGAAAGAGGCTGAGATCGAGGCGGGCAAGTTCATCAACTGGAATGAGTAACATTCCCGCGAACTGTGATTCATTTGTAGGTTACACTACGTAACTGTAGTGCAAAACCAAGCTTGTTCTATATGCGCTGGGCGAGGCCGAGTTCATCTTCCAAGGTGTAGGATCTTTGCCGATCCCGACGCCACGTGTACTTGTGGCCACCGTCCCTGTCCTTCGTGTGTAGGCCCTGGTGCCCAGCATGGGGGTGCGGGGGACCGCGCTCTTTTGGAAGAACGCTGTGAGGAACTGCTGCGTTACCCTTTGACGGATTTGGAGCGGGCTTACGTGCGGGACCTGCGGGCTCGGTTGGGTGCGGGCCATGCCCCTATTTTGGTGGACTGGTTTCGTTCCCGAGAGTTGCTGGAGAAGTACGCAGGCCCGTCCTTGAACGGGTCCCGCAGACGGCATTGATGTTCTTCTAGTGGGTTCCCTGTAGGGGATGCCACCGCTCAAGAAGACACAGCAGCCGCGTCGCGTGGCTATGGTGACGTTTGGGACCGACGGGTTTGTGGACTACGTGCAGGTCCCGGACGGCCAGCGGTACATGCTGGGTCCGGTTTCGGTGCTCAAGTTGATCACCGGCTTGGTTCCCACGCGAACCGCTAGGGTGGCGCTCAAAGAATTCGTGTCTTCGCAGCAGGTGATGCTGCCTGTGGACCTCGACCGGATGTGGGCAATGCTGCCCTTTCGGCGGGCTCGGTTTTCGTCCACTACTAACCCTCTTATGAGGGGCCCTGATCGTCAGGCTCAGATTGCTCGCTGTGGCGAGACGGAGAAACAAGCCGCCATGCTCAAGACCGCTTCCTACGATACGTTCACCGCCAATGTGGAACTCGCCGAAGACATCGTAGCCAAGGTTGCGGCGACGGATGAGGCGATTGAGCGTCTTAAGACCGCTGGTAAGCGGTTTGATTCGGTTCGTGCCAAGGCGGACCTTCACAAGATCGCGTCTCGGGTTGCTGAGATTGCTCAGAACGTGGATCTCGCGCAACCGTGGGTTGGCAACGACCTGGCGGATCTCTCTAAGCAGGCGACTGAAATCCATGGGCTGTTCGAGCCTAAGGAAGTCTGAAACCCGCCTCCCCTCTGACCGCTGAAGGAGTCCTGAAATGGCGAACGTATCAACTTCCAACTACATCTACCGGATGGGCACGGCTCCGAATACTCGGGCCGCTGTATCCCAGAAGAACAAGATCTACGGCTACACAGTCGGTGTGGGCGGCTTTCAGCAGCTTGGGGTGATCTCGGAGTTCGGCTTCGATGAGTCGCGTACCATCGATCCGATCCGTGGCGTCGGCTTTGGTGACCAGATCGCTGAGTTGGTGCCGTCAGTCACCGACCCGATGACCCTGACTTTGAACAAGACGCTGCTCTACACGGCGAACTTGTATCAGATCCTGGGGTACAAGGGCGGCATCGATGGTTTGGCGCGTTCTCTGCGTCACCACCGTTGGCCCTTTGACATCAAGCAGGAGTTGGTGTTCTCGGAGCTGGCGTCGCTCCAAGACCCTAATGGCGTTTCGGTCCAAGCGACGGTCACAACGGGTCCCACGAGTGCGGACAACCCGATCGTTACCCCGCGTGCGCTGCTGACGTTCTACGAGGGTTGCTGGATGAACAGCTACTCGGCGAGCTTCACCAGTGACTCGGCGATGGTGGCTGAGAACTCGTCTGTGACGGTCACAGACATCATCGACGGCGTGAGCCAGTACGGTGAGTTCATCGATACGGGTCTTGCGCCGGTATCGGCGAATGGCGGTCCGGGCAAGGGCTTCTCCCTGAGGTTCGCCAACAACAGCAATTCGGTCGTTCCGGTCTGACCAGGTAGCCGCCCTTTAGGGCGGCTAGTTCATGGGTGACAGCGGTTGAGCTAGATGTACATCAAACCAGATCAAACCAGATGTGAATTTTAGGTCGTAGGTAGTCGCACTAGACCCAGATGTAGATCCCGTTCGATTTAATTCAGCGCTGTCATCCTCACCAAACAAGATGAGGATGAGATGAGCACGTTATCAGCAAAGAAACTCAATGAGGCCCTATCCAAGGCCAAAAATGTTGGCCTTGTCGAAGAGAGCTTCACGATTGAGGACTGCGAGCTAACGCTTCGCAATCTGCGCCCAGCCGAGTACGCGGACGTTCTTCAAGACTGCTCGGGTCTTGAGAGTGTGGAGTATCTGAACGCCTATCAACGAGGGCATCTGGCTCGTTCGATAGTGGCGATCAATGGGATTGATCTGCACTCAACGGACTTCGTAGAGGTCGAAGAAGACGACCCTAAAAAGCCCGGGCAAGTCCGAACGGTGAAGCTAGAGCTTCATACGTACTTGAACAAGCACGTGCTCCGCACGTGGAGCAAAGAGGCCGTCTACACGGCTATGCGTAAATTTGGGGATGTGGTCGCAGCGGCTGAGCGCAAAGCTAAGGATGGGATCACTTTCGTGGTCGCTGACGAGACTCCGGAAGAGAAGTACCGTCGTTTATTGCTAGAGGCCAAAGAGTGCGAGGACGAGATCCCCGCCACTATGTTGGACAGCATTCTTGACGACATGGGCTTCATGCGGAAGTCCACTGCTGACGAGATCAAAGCGGCGATGGCCAGAACGGATGCTTTGGCTCGCGAGCAGGAAGTCCAAGCCCCTACCCCGGAGCCCGTTCCAGTCGCTCCTGAGCCGGTGGTATCGAGGCCCATTGAGCCCGAGCCCGAAGCCCCACAGGCGGCTAGGCGGCCTTCTGTGGCAGACCCGCATGTAACGCTCCAGCAGGCGATTGCAGCCCGTCAGGCCCCTGTCCCAGCCCCAGCTACGCCAGTCGTTCAAGCAGCTCAAGGCGAAAGCCCTGCCGTAAGCCGTACCTCCGAAATTGCTGCCCTAGAGGCCGACTTGCCGACCTCTTTACCAGGTAGTCATGGGCCGATTGAGGTGTACCGTCCGGAACAACGTCCGGAGCCTGTAGAGCTGCGCCAGCGGCAGCAACCGTTTGATGCTTCTGCGGCATCTGCGATTCTTGACAAGCCCCCCGCAGCCGGGATCAACCCGAGGTTCCGTCCTCCGCCCAAGGTCTAAAGTATGTCTGGTGCAGCTCAGACATACGAGGCAGAGCAGAAGAAGCTCCAGGCTGAGTACAGTGGGCAGCCTCAGGGGGACATCCACATCACGGTTCCGAAAGAACCGGAGGTCAATCCTGAGGTCTACAAGGACGTGGAACCCATGCTGTACCGTGGGTTCCTTACGGTACAGGCCGAGATCAACGGGGTCTACTTCGTATTCAAAAGCTTGAACCACCACGAGCTGGAGCTACTCCGTTTCAGTGGTGGCTTTCGTGGGGATCGCGTCACCGCCAAGTTCTGGGACATTTTCCTGGCCTACGGTGTGTTCATGGTCGATGGGGTCAACATCCTCGCTGAGCGAGACAGGTGGATCCCTAAGTTAGCCGAGACGTTTGGGGGCCTGCCTAAGGAAGCACGTTCAATGATCGTCCGGCATGTGGGCGAGGTGAACAGGCGGTCTTCTAACGCGGTGGCTCTCACGGAAGCGTATGCAATGGAGGCGATGTCTCGTTACCGTTGGATGCAGCTCAAGGGTCTGGATTTGTCTTCGCCTGCGGTGACTGGGATCGAGGGAACGCAGCGGTTGGGCCTCAACTGGGCGCAGCATCTTTGGCGGGCTCTAAACCATGCCGAGGATCGAAATGAGCAGCACGAACGGGAGTGGGAGAACGCCAAGTTCGTAGGGTCTTGCTTCGCGGGTAAGGGTATCTCGAAGGTCTACAACCAGGACAATGATCGTCGGCGTAAGGACAAGGAGGAGCGTCTTTCGCGTAAAGACAAGGTGCTTCGCGAGATCGTCCTGGGGGAGAAAACGGAAGCCCACACTCTTACGATTCCTGGGGCTGTGATCACAGCTCCGAGGACGGTCGAGGAGCTTGCGTCGCAGTTGGAGAAGGATCTCCGGGGCGACAAGGATTGGCACGACAAGGTGATCGAAGCCCATGAGACGAAGATCCGGAATCAATACGGTGAACGTCAGGCTCAGCTTGAGGTCGTGGCAAAGGAGAACGCGGTTCAATTCGGCGACCGCAGTGTAGTGGGTGGTTCCGACGTACAGGGTCTGACGCCCGAAGAAGTTGCTGCGCGAGTGGAGAGGCGTAAGCAGCTTCAAGCGCAGGAAGCGGCTCGGAGACAGGTCCATCCCGAAATCCAGGATGAGAAGACGCAGAACTTCCTGAATAAGTGGGGCGTTCTCGGGCCTGAGGTTGCGACCGAAATTTCTACTACAGATCAGGATATATCAGGGGCTGTTCCTTTACCGACAGTGCGGGCTCCGGCTACCCCGTTCCGAAGAAAGACGTGATCCGTGGCTTCTGAAAAACCCGAAGTAGTCAATTTCAAGTTTGCGGTTGAGTCCAAGACTGCAATCGCGGAAGCGACTCGTTTTCAGAAGGAGCTGACCAAGCGGCTCAAGTTGGTTGAGAAGACCGAGAAGGACCTGAACAACGGACTCACGAAGTACCTCTACAAGATGGGCCGGGCCAAGCAAGTGGTGGGCCCCACTTTGCAGAAGGAATTGAAGTCTCGCAAAGCGATCCGGGATACGATCAAGAACACCGCTTCTTCGCTCACGCAAGTCACGGCGGTGGCGACCAAGACTTCGGCAGTCGTTGAAGAACTCAAGTCGCGACAGCTCAACGCTGAGAAGGAATTGGCTGCCCTCCAAAAGGAGGCCGATGCCGCCAGTAGGCAGCTTGTTGAGGACAAGCGGAAGGGGTTGGCGGTTGACGCTGCCGCTGTAGATGCTGCAAAGAGTAAGGTAGCTGCGGCTAAGGAAGGTCTTGCAGACATCAAGGCGGTGGTAAAGGAGCAAGAGGCTGCTCTGAAAGGGGCTCAAGACATTGTTGGGGTCAAGAAGGAGGAACTGGCAGCCCTCAAGGAGCAGCAGAAGGCGTCCCGAGCCTCTGGGATGAAAGAGAGTGCAGGGGCTCGTGCTGATTCGAGCCTAGAGGGTATCGTCAAGAACCTCTCCACGGCCGTGCGTGAGTCTGGCGAGGATTTGGTCAAGCCCTTCGAGGCGTTTGCCCGCAAAGATCTGGCGGGTGTCATGGAAGAGGGTGGGACGCTTGCCGGTAAGGCGTTCCGTAAGACCTTGGTGATGGCCCAGATGGGTAAGGCCATGAAGAAGGACCCCTCGAAGGCTGAGGGGATGGGGACGGTTCTCAAGGGGGTGGCCACGATGGCGGGCAAGATGGCCCCCGTCTTGGACATCCTTGGCAAGATGGCTCCGGCCATTAGCCTAATGGGCACCGCGATGATGAGCCTCGTCAAGATGTTCATCGACGCTGAGGCATCGGCGACCGAGTTCAACAAGGAAATCTTGGCCTCCAGCAGCTCATCCGGCTTCATGATCGACAACATGCATGACGTTGGGGCTGCCGCTGCGGATGCCTCTAAGTTCTTGCGTGCTTCGATGCCGGACATAGAGGATTGGCGAAACGTCCAGCGGGGCGTCACCAAGGATATGGTGGCGTCAACCACGGCGGCTCTGGGTGCTGAGGGTGTAAGTGTTACGATGCTGCGCAAGCAGCTCGACGGCCTTGCTTCGTCTACGGTGGACGGCGCTAAGGACATGCAGAATCTGAATGACGTGACGTGGATGTCCACGGCCTTCTCTCGGCAGTTCGGCGTAAGTCTCAGCGAGGTCACTCAGCTTCAAGGCGAGATGATGACCGAGATGGGCGCGAATCTTACGAGTGTCGAGACTCAGTTTCAGAACATGGATCGCTCAGCGGAGCAGGCGGGCGTTGCGTCCAACAAGTTCTTCGGAATTATCCGCAGCTTCTCGTCTGACATGTCCTTGTTCACGCTCCGTATGGAGGACCTGACCAAGGTCATGATGGTGCTCGGTAAGACGATGAGCCCTCGTAACGCTCAGAAGTTCTTGCAGACGGTGACCCAACAGTTCAAGGGGGCCAGTCTCATGGATCGTACCCGCTCAGTCCTTCTTGGGGGTAAGGAGGAAATGAAGGGGATTGCGCAAGAAGGGGCAAAAGGACGAACGGCAGCGTTGGGTGTTGACTTGAGTAGGACCGTAGGACGGGACATCTCTGAGGAAATCAAAACGTTGGTTGCTGGGGGTAGTTCGGAGTCGAACACGAGAGAGATTACAGCGTTCCTGGCACAGTTCGGGGACAAGCTGACTGGGGCACAGCGGGAGGCTGTTCTAGATGCTGCTCGTATGCAGGGTAAGCTCAACTCCGATGATACAGTAGATATCGCTTCGGCCATCAAGGATGCGAGCCCTATCGATGCTATCAAGATGTTGCAGCAGATCTCCGAGCGGAGATTTGGCAAACCTCTTGAGGAGTTGACGGGGATCCAGAGGTTAGCCATTGAACAGATGGCCAACATCAATGATGAGCAGATCGATCAGATGTACAAGATGAAGGCGGGTCTTATGCAGACCCAAGAGGATCTGATCGCTAAGATTGGTAAGTACCAAGCGGCTATCGCAGGCGGCGCTACTCCTGCTGATGCTAAGAAAGCCGCTGGGTTCACCGACGCTGAACTCACGAGTCTGACCAACTTGGGTACGTCGATCGATGACCAGGGTGCCGCTGCGACAGTTCGTGCCAAGTCCGCAGAAGATATCTGGAATAGCATGGACGCCACACAGCAAGAGCTGCTGAAAGGCGTGGACGAAACCAAAGCATTCCAAACGCAGATGGGTTCCCTACAGACGAGCATCGCCGACAAGATGGCGATCGTCGTGGACTTGCTCACTACGTCTATCTACAAGGCCCTGATGGCCATGTACGACGCCCTTATTGGTTTGTGGGACGGCTTCATGGGTCTCTGGGGTGATTTAGGTAGTGGTAAGATTGGTGCAATGCTCGGTCTTAGTGGGCCCGGTGAGAAAGAGAAGCAGAGGAAAGCTAACCGTTTTGGTGCCGACATTGACCCTGCGGCGGAGGCAGCTCGTGTGGCGGCTAAGGGGCAGCAGACCTCAGCGGCGGAGTCTACTGCGTTAATGTCGGTAGACCCCGGTGACGCCTCGTCTCAACCTATCGTAGAGCAACAGAGCGCCACTACCGAGTCCGTAGATACCGTCAACAAGACGTTGAAGAGGGGCATCGTTCAAGGTCGTCCGACGCAGGCGTATAACGCTGCCACCGAGGACGCCACTCTCAAGGCGATCCGTCAGGGACTCTTTGAGTATTACCTCTACTCCCAGTTGAACCCTGCCGATGTGATGTCTGCCATGGGCCAGGGTATGGACCCCATGAGCATGGTCAGCGGTATGTCGGCAGGGGTCTCGCAAACGGGCAGCACCGATGCAGCGTTTCAACTGCTGCGACCCCACGCCACAGGCGGCGTGGTGACGGGTATGTCCGGGAACATGGCGAAGGTCAACAGCTTCCCCCCAGCCCCTCCTGGTGAAGGTTGGACTTCTGTGGGTCGTGGGGAAACGATCACCCCCGCTGGGGGTCGTGGCGGCGGTGGTGGGGGTGGCGTCAAGGTTGAGCTGGAGTTGAAGGGCGACTTACGGCGCTTCATTGACGCTCGTGTGGTTGATGGTGCTGCACAGTTCGAGCGCAATAAGCGCCTTCGCTGAGATCTAAATGCCTCACATCCCTTCCGCCAATCCTGATTCTGACTTGTTGCAGGTTCCGTCCACGAACCCCAACTATCAGCACGGTCTTGAGCAGAGGAAGTCGTTCATTCCGATGGCCTTCCAGGTCACGAGCCCCTTCAACAGTCGTCGCGTCCTACTTCCTCATGCGTTGGTGATGCACATCAACCCTCAGAACTACTCGGAGAACCACACGAAGAAGGTTGAGCGCATTCAGACCCGGGGCGGTTTCGTAGAGCAGCACTGGGGTGACGACCTGACCGAGATCACGGCCGATGGCTCCACCGGCGCGTTCATGAACATCTACACGGGGCTGTCCTCGGTGATGCGGCACAAGACTATCGCGTGGGATCGTTACCGAGACCTGCACGACCTTTACCGCAACAACGGGAGCGTCTACGACCCTTACGGTAACATTGTGCTGCAAGGCAATGTGATGCTCATGTACGATCGGGGCACGTACATCGGGTACTTCCGGAGTTTGGAGATCGAAGAAACGGATGACCAACCGTTTGCTTTTCGTGTGTCTTGGACCTTCAAGGTAGAGGAAGAGATCATGAAGATCCCGGGTATGAGCATCAACCCGGAGTCTCGCGGTAAGTCTAACTACCTAAATGTCCCTAACTTCCAGAAGCAGAACAATACGCCTGGGGGCCCGCAGGTCTGAATATGGCGAACGAGAATTCAGACTCCAGGATCTACGAGCAGATTGAGAAGTCGGCGGACTTCTACCAGCCTGCTGTCTATGAATTGCTGTCGTTCTACCACTCGTTGGAGAACCAGGAAGAACCTCTCGATGGGCAGTTCATCCCGCTCACAACGGTTCAGTCCCGTAGCGCGCAAGAGACGAAGATCTTTGCCGTTGGGTTGATCCCACCGTCCTCTAATGTGACAGGGCGGTTACTGGATCGGTCGGCCTCGGTGCAGGCTCTTGAGGGTAGTAACGACACCCTGCTCGAAGAGAATCCAGATGTCGGATCCTCATCCACGGGTGACCTCCCAGGGGAAACGGGTGGTATTGCAACGAGCACTACGCAACCCATAGGCCCCACGCAGTCGGACAACCCGGATTTCTGGGTGCAATACGTTACGATGTGCAATCGCTTAGGGTGTCAACCTGAAGAACTTGCTCGTGTGATTCAGTCGGAAAGTGACTTCAACCCAGCCGCAGGGGCAAAGAACAAGGCGGGTGTGGTCACTGCCAAGGGTCTCATTCAGTTGGTGCATGGGACAGCCATAGGCATCGGTATGACCGAGGATGAGTACGCCAACTTGCAGAGCATGAGCGCCACAGATCAGCTCAAGTGGGTCGAGCGTTTCTACCAGAACCGATCAAAGGGTCGGAATGCCTTTCAACTCAAGGCCATCACGTTAGGTGGGTACAACAACCCAGATGGTTCGGTTTACAACAGCCTAGCTACGCCTCCGGAGTTTAGGCAGCCCGAACGTCAACGGCAGGCGTACCTTCGTAATGCTCAACTGGATGGCCCACCACCTAAAGGCTACATAACCCCAGAAGACCTTGCTGCGAGGCTGGCTCGACGCCCTTTGAGTAGGGCCACTAAGGCTCAGATTGATCGGGCCCGTAGAGCCCTAGGGATGTCTACGAACTACACCCCTTTTCAACCCGACGGGTCAGCGACGCCCCGGTGGGCCAAGGGTGGGGCGGCAAATGCCAACCAGGCGTCTCGGACAGCCAGCTTGGTTGCCAACAAAGACCTGAACCAGACCAACCTGGGGAAGGAGTTCCAGGCTCAACAACTGGCCACGATCAAGGCGATACAAGCGGCCTTAGATCAGATGGCCAAGACTCCGCCTCTACGGATGCTGGTCAACCCGCAGTCTTTCAGAGTCTCGGCTGAGAAGATCATCTCGGATGGGAACTGGGGACGTAGCGGACCCATCATTGAACACTGGGGTGAGTCCCAAGACAAGATTGAGGGTTCCGGGAAGATCGCGGCGTTCTACTCAATGGACGCTCAGAACGCTAACGGGCCAGGGCTGACTCGTACTGCCAGGCAGTTCTCGGTGAGCTACCAGAACTTCTTGGCTTTGTGGCTCATTTACAAGAACAATGGTGGCGTTTGGTTGCCCGACCCGATTGTGACCTCAGGTTCTCGGGCCAAGAACCTGTCCGTGGTGGGGTCAGTATACATCTATTACGACGGGATCCTGTATGTGGGGTCGTTTGACAACTTCAGTCTGACCGAGGCGGAAACGGCCCCCTACTCACTAGAGTACAGCTTCTCGTTCACAGTCCGGTCTTGGTATCTTTTGGATCATCAAGATGATCCTCAGTACATGTACGGCAGACCTGGAGCGCCCGCTCCGACGATTCCGACGGGTACAGGGAACAGTCCGACTACCGGGGGTAACAACCCTCAACCGAGCCCGGAGGTTGCGCTGCCTCCTGCCGCCACTATCGCGAACGACTCACTAGGGGATTTGAACGACCCCAACAACCTCTTGGGGATCTGATGGCACGCGGACCTTTTCAAGGCACTTTCAATCCGAACGTCCGGCCCACTGTGGTTACGGCTCCGGATGCCATTGTCTACATCAACGGTGAGCAAGAAGTCCTTGGTTGCCCGCAGTGCTCTCGCTCGTTCGATTTTAACAAGTACATCACGGCGGTGCAGACAGACCTAAGTGTGGATTCGGCCCCAGGCAGCGCGTCCGTTACGTTGTCCATCCCTCGGCACACTATTGATGACTTCTACTTCGATGGTAACGCGGTCATTACCCCGATGATGGAGATCGAGATCTACGCCAAGGGTTACTACTTGGTGGAGGGTCTGGCTCAATACTACCCGATTTTCTGGGGCCTTGTGACCGAGGTGTCCGACAACTACTCGGGTGGGGAGCACACAGTCAGCATTCACTGCGCAGACATTCTCAAATGGTGGGAACTGTGCAAGATGAACATCAACCCTGCCTACACGGTCCCGTCGGGGCAGCAGGGACGCAACATTCAGGGCAACGTATTTGCGCAAACGAACCCTTACGACATGATCTTCACGCTCGCCTTACAATCGTTTGGCGATGTCGTCGTAGGAACTGGCAGTCTTCAAAACCTGGTTCGGGAATCAGGACAAAAGGCCACGTTCAATGCGGCTCTGACCGATTTGATGGCGTACTGGGAGAAGCGCTTCTCTCGTATGCGCAGCAACCTTGTGCTGTATGGCACGCAAGGGGTTGCCGTACGCGGGGACACCCTGTATCGAACGTATTCTCGGGACAACCCCTCGGGTACGGTACCTAAGAAAGCCTTCGCTTCACAGGCCGTAAGTCAAGCTAATGGGGGTTCAGAGGGCGGCCAGATGGTGTTCGACCCTGCATCCCCTAACGTAGCGGCTTTCCGCTTCGTTATGTCCAATGCGGGTCAAATTGACCTGTGGCAGTCAGAGTTCCAAACGAAGCTAGAATTGGCGAACGCCGCCAAGGAGGCCGTTGGGTTCGAGTTCTACATGGATGTCACGGGCGACATCGTGTTCAAGCCGCCCTTCTACAACTTGGACACGTTGGGCAACAAGCCTGTCTCGTGGATCCAGGACATCGATATCATTGACTGGGACTTCTCCGAGTCGGAGGCAGAGGTCGTTACGCAGATCGTGTTGCAGGGGTCTTTTGGAGGGACCACGGATTACGGTACCCCAGCAGACATCTCCCCTTTCACTTCGGTCACCGACTACCACTTGCTACGAAAGTACGGGTGGCGTTCACAGAACTCGAATTCTGAGTTCCTGTCGAGCCCGCAGCTCATGTTCTACCATGGGCTCGACACCCTGGACCGCATCAACTCAAAGCGTCATCGGGGTAGCGTAACGATTCCGATGCGTCCCGAGTTACGTCTAGGTTTCCCCATCTACGTCGCCCCTAAGGACCAGATGTGGTACGTCTCTGGGATCAGCCACAGTATCTCGTTCGGTAGTCGGGCCACGACCTCTTTGACGCTGACTGCTAAGCGCTCGAAGTTCATTGCCCCTAAGGGCATCGGGGATCTCAAACTTACGAGCTACAACAAAATACCGGAGAGCACGACTGACGGGATGCCGCGTTCGTTTCGATACAGCTCTCGGCAGCTCTCCACACACGGTCAGTTTGAGTTGAAGGTTGGATCAGCCGCTTCATTACCCCCCGCCCAGGAAGCCTTTACAGCACAAGCGGGTGCAGACAATCCGTATGAACCCCTAATCCTGCGTCACCCGAAGACAGGCCGCATCGTCGGGTATCCGAATGTCGTGATGGCGTACACGCGACCGTTTGCACCGGCGGATATCAGCGCTCAAGCGGGACAGAAGTCACCTACGCAGGTCAATCCTAACGTCGCCCAGGCTCAACAAGCTAGGGCGCAAGCAGTGCTGGCTGAGACACTCACTACTGCACAAGCTAGAAACCAGGCTAACGCGGAAGACGCTATGGTCGATAAGTATACGACCAACCGCTACCAGTATGGTTTGAACTCGGCAGGGGTTTACGTCTACGCCCGGGACTCATCTAATGGGGGCGGCGTAATCAGCGAGATTCTCACACTACCGTCAAAGAGCGTTCACGTCACTCCTGCGGATTCCGCCTTGGATAACTTACGAGGCAAGACGGCAATGATCCGTCCGGTGAGTGACGAACGGGGCTTCGAGGTGATCGGGCACTTTCAGTACGGGCGTCGTCTGTTCTTGAAGGATGGGCGTCTGATTACCAATGATGCTGGGAATCAGACACGGGCAAAGGTTGACCTCCAACTTGCGTTGTCCGGTGGTTTGAGCGAGATGCTCACGGCGCAGTCTCAGGGGCTAACGACCACTTCTGCGGGGTATTCGGATCCGGCGGTAACGTTAGCGACCCTAACTCCAGAGGATCGCCAGACCGCTGCTGTTCTGAGTCCCGACACCGGCACCCCTGAGTTCATTGACGTGGGCGACAACTTTGTGGACGCCGCCCCTTTGGGCTCCCCGCAACAGACAGGCTCACCTGAAGTAGAGGCGTCTCAATTATCCAGAGCATTGACGTTGGCGGAGATGTCCGTGAAGGATTCACAGACACGTAATGATGAGAACTGTGTGTGTCTGACGGGGCGACAAGATCTCGCGTTCATTAACGCGGGGTACCAGATCGAGATCCTGACCTCTACCTCTGCGAGTGCAAACGACAGGTCCGGACTCTTTTCTTCGTTGGATGCGATTGGGGTTACGGGTGGGCCCATTACGGGTGGGGCGCTTGAGACTGCTCAGGCGGAGGCTGATCGTTTACTGGCCCAACTGCAAGAAGCCTACGTGCAGTTGGCCGAACTACAGGCCGAGGCGGTGGCTGAGTCCGCTGGTGAGCCCACATGGTTCGCGAAGCACCAAGCTGTAACTGATCAGGAAGGGGTTGTTCGGGCCCTTGAAGAACAGGAAGAAGCGGCTCGTTCTGTGGTTGAAGTGATGCAGATGGAGTACAACGCGGGGTCGGCGGGCAACGTCCCATCCTCATCCAAACCTAACCAAGAGCTGATCTCGAAAGTGGACCAGTTTTTGGTTGGTCTGTACCAAACCCTCGATACGCCACATCAGGAATTGGAGCAGGCGCTTCGTGGGGATCTCTTGCCGGGCCAGGCGGCGGACACCTCCGGCCTTAACGCGAACAAGACCAACCCACCCTCGGAGTTTGCTCCACCCTTCTCGGCACCCAATCGTTTCATGCTTGGCGACCCGAAGGCTGATGTGGGGGCTGTTCAGACCAATGCTGAGGGCATTTCTCAAGCGTGGAGCAGCTTCGGCAAGAACCTCAAGGCTAACGCTGAGAAGACCAAGTTGAGTAAAGAGATCAGCCAGGATCAGGCGAGTATCGCCCGCTTGACCGCTACACGAACTCAGCTTGTGCAGCAACAGAACTCGTCGGCTGTTGTGATTGGTGTAAACCTACAGAATTCTATCGACACCATTGACAAAGAGATCGAGAAGCTTCGGCGCGAGATCTCTAGGAACCAGCTCAAGCTCAACGAACTTTGATGCCCTATGTCTGACTTCCGACCAAAGAACCCCTCGGGGTATGTTCCGGGGAAAGAGTTTACCGACACAGGTGAGCCCTATGGGCTTAAGGTCGGGATCATTACTCGCGTCGATGAGTTGGAGTTGAAGTGCGATATCAAGGTGCTCACGGGTGGTGGTGAGCGCTTTGAGGTTGATCTGACTCAAGGACTGGCCGGGCCGCGAAGCTTCTGGGGCGGTGTCCCCGAAGTGAACTCGATGGTGATCATTGGGTACCGTCGTCGGCATAAGCAGCTCTACGAGGCAATGATCCTCGGGTATCTTCCGACGGGTAAACGATCGGCCATGCGGTTCGATCCTTTGTCCTCGTCAGATCCTTCGGAAGTTACCCCCGAGGATGCTGAGCTTTACAGTAAGATTTTCTCTCCACAGACTCGCTACAAGCGCCTCATGCTCAGTCCTGGGGACGTGGGCGGTATGTCGTCTTCGGGCGCAGAGTTCGCGTTGACCAAAGACGTGAAGATGGTCAATCGGGCGGGGGATCTGTTCGAGCTGCGGGATTCTGATCGCACGCTTGTCGCCCAATCGATCCACCGGGTCGAAAACGAAGCTGGCGTCCTCAGGATGTCGGGGCCAGCTCGCCGCAGCGGCTTCTACCTGCCGCAGGACATCTTCTCGTCTGGTAAGACGCTCAAGACTTCGGAAGACCGCTACTTCGGGGACACAATTCTCAAACGCTTCACCGTGAGTGAGAACACGGTCTTCGATGTAATCAACAACGCGGCGCAGTTCCCGCCGGTCACATACTCAAACGGGCGGCAAGCGCACTACCCTGTGACCTTCCCTGGCGTTGACTTTGAGAGCCCCGATGGGGCCGGGGCAGAGCCCTATACAGAAGACCGCTTGGAGATGACGCACACCACGGATTTGACTCAAGAGGTCCGGGAGGAAATCGACGGTTTCCAGATGTACCGGCAGCCGCTCTACATCGAGCGCGTCTTGGGGACCTTGGTGGGTAACGACACGTCATCCGACACAGGGATGCAGCAGTACGGGCAGTTGCTGCGCCCCAAGATTTTCGATGAGTTCAGGTCTACGGGTCCCGGCAACTTCACTACCGAGGTCGTGCCCCGGTCTGCACTTGATGACAGCGAGGCATACACGACAGCGGGTGCCTATCTGCTTCGGATCATTCCGCCCCCGAGTCCAGCGGGCCGCAATGAGACGATCAGTGCGTTCGCGATGGCGGTGTCCAAGCAGGGCAAGCTGTTCGTGAACATTCCGGGATCTCGGGTTGAGGAGTACCCGTCTGGGGCCAAGAACGTCTCGGCTGAGGTCAACATGGACGGTGCCCTTAAGATGCGGTTGGGGGCCAGCACCCCGGACAACATCTCGCTCTACCTGTCGATGGAGGGCGGGGCGGTCTTTGACTTTCGTGGTGGGGCCTCAGGGGCGGGTCTGACGTTCAAGACGCACTCGTCCTACGTGGTTGAGGCCCAAGGAGTCCCGGACAACAACAACGTTGCGTACTCGGAGAGCCTGCAAGGCAACCGTGAAGCGTTCACGTCTGCCGATAGCACTGAGAACGTGTTGGGTGCCAAGATCACGACCGTCAATGGCGGGTACTCGATAGGGGCGGATCGTTTCAGTGTGCAGGCTCAGTCGGGCTTCGGGTTGAATGCCGGGGGTATCGATGTCCTCAGCTCGGGCAAGAGCCAGTACCAGTACGCGCAACAGGTCTTGGAGACCATCGTGACTGGCGGCAAAGTGTCCACAATCCTTGCGGGCGGGCTCATCGAGAACCTGGTGGTGGGGGCTCGTGCGATCAACGTACTGGGTGGTGCCATGACCACCAACATTCCGGCAGGTGCCTATTCGGTGACCGTGGGCTCAGGGGCCATCAGCCTCGCTACCGCAGCAGGTGCGCTGTCCTTGTCGGCGGCAGCGGGTGCGGTGTCGATCACGGCTGGGCTTGCAGTGGCCATTACGGCCGGACTCGCAATGAACTTGACGGCCCCCACGCTGATTGCTCTCACGTCGGCTCAGGTGCTTGTTGGGGCACCTGTGGCCCCTCTTGGGGTATGTCGTGGTGCTCCTATGATGCCCCCAGGAAGCCCGTCGTTAGATTGGATAACCGGCCTGCCCTTGCAAGGGGCTGCCTTGTTTAGGTCGGCGCTCTAGATGCCCTTGAATCCGCCAGCACTTGCGGCAGCGTTCCTCACCCCAAACCTGCTTTCCACAGGGAACATCGGGATGGGTGTGCCTAAATTCGCAATGGGCGTTGCGGTGGGGGTGTGCCAGTACCTTACGGTACAAGCCAAGGTTGCGACGGTGGACGCTGGGGTCCTTGGTGTAGGGACCTCAATCATGCCGCTGCTTGTGGTCCCTACGTTGCTTCAAGGCGGTCTTTACGCTGGCTTTTCCTCCATGGGGATCTTGGGCCCCCTGTCCCCCTTGCTGATCACGGGTCTCACGAACGGGCTTGTGACTGGTTGGACCGCCCTTGCGCTCTTGCAGACAAACCACCCGGGGATCGGTGTGGGGGCTGGGGTGGCGCGTATCACGGGCCCTTCTGCGGTTCCTGCGATGCTTGCTGGGTTTGCTTCAATGGGAATGACTGGTGATGGGCCGGTCAAGACTGCTACGGCGATCGGGATTGCCCTGGACATCACGTTTGCGGCTTTTGTGGAACCGATCCCAATCGTGGGCACGCCTTCCATTGTGGGTGGTGCAGGGGTTGGCTTCGGGTCGGTGATCTAAAGATGGCTTTCGAGATTTCAGGTTACGTTCTTGAGCCCATTCGCGTGGGGCAGGCCAATTCGCCCTTCACGCAGACCCCTGACAACCTGATCTCGGATCAGGGTACGTTCGATGCCGCGTACCCTTCTGCTGAGACGGTCTCCAGGACAGACTACTTGGTCGTGGTGACTTCTGAGGGAACCCCGCACGCTGGGTTCCTTGTGGATGCTCAGTTTGGTTGGACCAAGAACGAAGGCACGAGCAACCTTGGGCCTGTCGTCCAACGGTTTGCCTACGCGGCTCAGCAAGGGCGTTTCAAGCCTCTGCCCGGGGCTGCCATCACGGTCGTTGGTAACCTCGCGGCGGACTCCAACACGAATCGGTTGAAGGTTCGGGCACCTGTTCAGGTTGCCGTGGTTCCGGATGCCCCGTACCGCCTCTCTGTGGGCTCTACGGGCTCCGGTGTGGACTGGGCCGTTACGGTCGTGGCTCTTGACGTGGACTTTGGGTCCCCGCCCCCTGGGACCGCTGAGCTGTCTCTAGAGACAGGTAACCTGAATTGGAATGCCAGTGACCTGACCACGGAAGCGGGCAAGATTGTTCGGTTCCAACAGCAGCAGTTTTTCGACTTCACTGAATCCACGGGAAACGTGGGGCACGCCCCCGTCAGCTTGACGGACCCGCTCATCTTGTTGAACCCCAAGCCTGGCACCGGGCAGTTTCCGTTGCTCCGCTTTGGCTTTGGTTTCTACCTCCAGACCATCGAGGTTGCGACGGATGCGGGGTTGACCCCTGCTCCGGCGTCCGGTTTCGTGAAGTGGTCTTTGGCAACTGGCCGTCTGGCGTTCAACGCAGGGGATGCTGCCGTTAACGCTGGGATCCCGGTTTACTACGACGGGGTGCTGTTCGCGACGGGTCTGACGTTGCCTCGTCAAGTGCTGGGGGACATCGCGACCCCGGCGGCCATCGTGGGTTTGCCCCCTGTGGGCGTGGACCTGATCTTCTCGCTGCCCTCAGCCCCCACGTACTACCAGTTCCCTCGCTTCAAATACCTGCCCAGCGCTTCGTTTTCGCCGTCCGGAAAGGTGGGGGAGGTCCAGGTAGACCCTTTGACGGGTGTCGTGAAGTTCTCGACCTCGGATCAGGGTACCTACGCGGGTGAGTCGGTCACTCTGGTGTTCGGGGACTTGCCGATCGAGCGCGGTATCTCGATGCGGCTCTTACGGACCCCGGTGAACCTTGACGGCAGCCAAGCGTTCAAGGATGTGACGGCGATCTACGAGGTAGAGGGGGCCACTTGGGCCGACCCCATCATCGGGTCCCCGCAAGTCTTCTTGCCCTCGACTCCGATTCAAGACCCTGTGTACCCGTTGACGGTCAAGGTGTTTCAGGGGCAGGGGTCGTTCACCAGCAACGACTTCCCGGACCTTTCTTTGGTTGTGGCTGGCACGAGTACGACGTTCACAGGTCCGACTCTCACGGATCCGTTGGCTAGCTTTATCACGGCTGGGGTCACTACTGGATCTCTGTTGCAAATTCACACGACTGTGGCCAAAGGGCTCTACACAGTTGTCACCGTCACCCCAACGACCTTGACAACTAACCCTCCGGCACCTTCGGCTGTCGTGGGGGCCACCTACAGCATCTACCCGGCGAGCAACCTTGGGTATTACATCGACTTCGATGCGGGGACGTTGTTCTACGCCCAACGTAAGAACCTGACGATCGTCCCGATCACACAGCGCACATCCGATGTGCTGCTTCCCGACCCCTTGGTACTTTCGGGTAATGCCCTACTGGAGCTTGAGACGGGGCCGGGCACAGGGCTTTACGACCCGCTTGTCTTGGGTACCGATGCCTTGTTCGATTCGACCTCGGGCGTTGTGTCTCTCACGACGAATGCGGGGCAGATTGTTGCACAGGGAACCGCAGCCTCGTTCTCGGGCACAGCCTTCACGGATCTGACGGCGGACTTCCTTACGGCGGGGGTGCAGCCAGGGTATCTGATTGAGATCGACACGACCGCTGCCAAGGGGGTTTATACGGTTCAGGCTGTGGTGTCGGCTACAGCTCTCACTACGGATGTACCGTCGCCCTCGCCTGTTTCGGGTGCCCAGTACAGTGTTCGGGTCAATCGTGAGGTGCTCGCGGATCGCTACTTTGATGAAGTGCAGTTGGTGGACCCCTCCACCAAGGTCGAGCGTATCCGAGAGTTAGGCGTGGCCTCGAACGGCCCACGTCTCAACATCCCAATCGCCTACGTGAACAGCTCGGGGTTTCGTTTTGGACCGGCTTCAGGCGGGCAGTTCGCTACGGTCGTGGTGGTGCCTAACAACGGCGCTTTCACGGCACCCCCGACGGGTACCGTGCAGGTGAGTGCAGCTTCCGGCGACTTGAACTTTGCAGCCGCCGACCTTGGGACCACCGTGTACTGGGCCAAAGCTCTGGTCCCTGACGTGGACTACATCATGTCCCCTGGGTTGGGTTTGATCCAATTCACGGACCGCATGCTGACTCAGGAAGAAGTCCTGATCACGTACACGACGCAGCCGCCTTCTACGGATCCTCCGACGCCAGCCGGACCCCCTGTCACCGAGTACGCTCGGTTTCTGATCCGCAAGGAAGTCACGCAAGACCACCCTACCCCGACCTCTACGTTGACGTTCAACGTCGCTAGTCCGGGTAGGCCCGTTCTTCCGGTTGCTTCCGATCCACCCCCAGCCGTCTTTCGTGGTGGGCGACCGCAGAAGCTCGGGATTCAATGCGTGGTGGATACGGTTGCCTCCACCATCACATTCCTGGCCGACTCGATCATCTCGGATGCTCTCCCCCACGGGGCGATCATCAATCCTAGCGAACGAGTCTACATTGACTACTACGTGACGCAGGCTGTCGGCGGTGAAAAGACCACGACGGTCCTGCACCCGCCGATCCAAACGGCTACCGTCAACATTCAAGAGACGGATCAGAACGGTAACCCCAACAACAAGTTCACGATCACGGGTGGGGACTACACAGCGAGCTTTCCAACCGGGTACTTGCTGCGTATCGAGAAGGAGCAAGTCTACCTGATCGGCAGCTCGACCTATGCCAGCGGCATCACGACGGTCACGTTGGAGGGCACTCAGGTCTTCCAGGACACGTTCAACGATCCCAAGCTCTACGTGTCGTCAGGGCCTACCCCCATCACGAGTGCTCCGCTGGTACCCGCGTACTTCACCTCGGAGATCCAGGCGTTCGAGGCCATCGCTCGGGGCAGCAACACGCTCTTGATCGCGGGGGATCGAACCCTCTCGTACCGTACCGGCACAGTGCTTTTGTTCACGGATGGCGGGGCAACCTTCACGGACTTCCTGCAAGTCTCGGGGGCGAGCTACGATCCTGATACGGACCGTACGACGGTCATGTTGTCGGCGAACGCTTTGCGCCAGTACGTGCAGGGGACGCAACTTCTGCTCTACTCGGTTCGGCCGATCTTCGAGCCCCCAACTCTTGAAGTCCAGACCAGCCAGATCCCGGTTCTGACCCAAACCACTATTGTGTATCGCAGGGTTACGGGCCAACCGGGCGTTCTCCTGAATTCGCCCACGGACTACAAGATCGATGACACAGGGCGCGTGGTGTTCACGACGGCTCTCGCCCCGTTGGAGGAGTTCTCGATCTTCTACACGGGGCTCAGGGTAGTCTCGCCCGGAATCAACCTGCGGGCCTCCTACACGAGCCAGATTGCCCCCAATGCTAACAACGGGCTTCTCGGCCAGGTTTTGTTGGCGGACTACTTCATCCAGTCTCCCGATACGTTTTACTACCGTGTCGAGACGATGACGAACTTCCGAGGCGAGTATGCCAAGGAACTTGAGTCCGAAGCGAGCAGCGGCTCATCGGGACCACAGACCTCGAACGCTTCTCAGCCGCAGCTCTTTGAGCAGGGTCGTAAGTCCCTGTACTTCGATGAGAAGCACTTGGCGAACCAGGACATCATCGCCAGGTCTAGCCTGCTGTTCTACAACAACTCGGTCAACCTTCTTGAGGCCTATCTGAGGGCGCTTGATGGTCGGGTCATCGGCAACAACGATGGGCCTCTCTTGTTCGATGGGACCACAGGTGCTGTACATCCCCCGGGCCCTGTGACAAATCAGATCGATGACGTGATCCAGGTGTCACCGGCACCGTACTCAATCACGTTCCCGCCCTTCGCCGTGACTTCGATTGGGACGTTCCGGAAATACTACATTCCGGGGTCGTTGAGTCGGTTCTACCCGACCTCGAAGAATTTCTTCGCTGTCTCTGCCGTGACCCCTACTTCAGAGACGGGGGACGAAGTTTTCGATACCCGGGCCACGAACGTCACCCTCGTGTCCGACCTGCATACGCGGCTAGCTTGGGGCGTTCTCACCGAGTCTACGGCTTTCTCAGGAAACTCAATCCTCAAGGTTGACTTTGCGCTAGGTACGGAACCCGGGTTTTCGGACCAGGCTGAGAAGTATGCCCGTCCGCCGTTCAAGAACGGTATGAAGTGTGTGGTCCAACGGCGGGATGGGACGTTCATCAACACGGCGGCGAGCCCCGTCACAGTCACTGCTGTGGCGGCCAATCAGTTGACGGTCTCGAATCTAGCGGGCGTTGCTGACGTTGGGACCACTGTATACCGCTCCCCCATCGATGACTCGGCGCAGACGAATGAGAACGAGCTGATCTACTATGTGCTGAGCCGCGACTACTCCTTCAACGGGGACAGCGGTCAAGGCATCTACATCGCGGAGTTTACGCCTTTGGCGAACACCCCGCTTGTGGAGGCACAGGCTCTCTCGGGCAAGATCAATCTCGTCAACACCCTAACCTCGCCCCTTCAGTTTCCAGCGCTCTACGGGGGCATTGAGGACGACGACGGGGATCTGAGCTTCCCGATCCAAACTCCGGATCCCAACAGCGAGTTGAATGGCTACCTCTATACCGAGGACAAGCTCATTCATGCCGTGACGGGGTTCATTCGGACCGCTACGACTCCGCCTTATGTGGCGACGGGCGACTGCACTGCAAGCATCATCACGAATGTGGGTGGTCCTTGGCCTGCCCCAGCGCCACAGGTCAACGATTTGGTTCGTATTTTGACAGGGCCCAATGGACCCTCGACTTTCCGTCGCATTACTGTAGTGGGTGCGAGCACCATTACAGTAGCAGGCACGCCCTATACGCCGGACGTGGGGTTCACATTCGAGGTGACAGTGAGTCCGGTACTAGCCGGTACTGTGGCGGGTACGAGCACAGTTACTCAGCTTGATGCGCTCACCGGGTCTTTTGCGACGGCTGCCGTAGGGCAGACGGTAATCTTTGGTACGGTCCCAGGACAGGCGGAGCGTCGGCAGATCTCTGAGATTTTGAGTGGCACATCACTCACGTTCACACCTGCGTTGACTCTGGCACCTCTGCTTGGTTCAGCTTGGAGAATCAGCGATTCGTTGGCGACCTACGGCGGCACCTCGGGCGATCACATGACCGAGTTGAGTGCAGCGCTGGCTGGGGAGATCTTGCTCTACCCGGATGAGCAGCAGTACATCGAGGACTTCCTCGATCAAGTCTTCACGAACGTGACGACCGGAACAGGCTCCACTAGTGCAGCGGTGCTCACGGACCTACTTGCTACGTTCCTAGACGATGGGGTATCGGCGGTCAATTACGTCTACATCGAGACAGGGTTGAACGCGGGCATCTACCCCGTGCAAGCAGTGACGCAGACGCAGATCACAGTGACAGCACCCTTCCCAGTGGTGTTGGGTGGCGTCGCTTACCGGATTGTCTCCCTGTTTGGGGCCTCGGAAGCTTCGGTGCAAGCGCTCTTTACACTCCATCAGAGCATCGCGGCTTTGCTCAGTAGTGCAACGGCTTTCCAGACCTTGATCTCGACTCCTGTGTCAGTGACCCGGACCCCGACGGCGGACACCACATCGTTTGCTAGAGCGACGTTGACCACGGATTTGGATGCTCGGGACTGGGATGTGGACGCTCGTCTTGCAGCGATCCCCACGGATATTGAGACGGTCCAGAATGTGTTGGCCAACACGGATAGGTTGTACGACACGCGGTACACGTGGGTTGACGCGAGAATCAACTTGGAAAGTGGCTTGGTTGTGCAACAGGCCACCGCCACCGCGAATCGGGTCAAAGAACAGGCCAACATCTACAAGCAGTTGATCAAGTTGCTGGCTGTGGAGGCCCCATGAGCGACGAAACCCCGCCCGAAGAAACCCCCAAGGACGAGACGCCTCCTAAGCCTAAGGGCGCTTGGGAAAAGCGTGAGTTCGCGATCAATGGGCGTATGAAAGAGATCTGTCGCCTGAGTGCGGCGGCCACAGAGGCTGAGATTGCAGGCCTCAAGCGCAAGCTAGCTAAATTGCAGTACGGAAGCTGAATCTGAATGGCCACCACCGCAAATTGGGAGTCGCTTTCAATCCAGATCCCTGGGCAGGATCTTCTGGAGAAGGCGAGGAACGTCCTAGAGACCTTGATGGTCTACCTGGAGGTTCTCAAGGCTATCCTCGAAACCGTAAAGGTCTTCCTGGTTGACTTCGGCAACCCGATCAAGGCGTTGGTCGAAGCGCTCATCCAGTTAATTATAGACCTGTTTGAGTCTCTCAAGCGCACGGGCATCTACGGTTGGTTTGACATCCCCAACCCGTTGGTCGATCCCAACTTCAATTTGCATGTCGGCGGGTACCAGGCGTTCACGACGCGCTTCAAGGCGGGGCTCTACGATTCTAGGGATCCGAACCGTCCGCAGCCGATCTCAGGCCTCACCAACAGCGGGTTCACTATCATTGTGGCTGACGCAGAGAGCCCCATGGCTCTGCTTAAGTTCATTCAGGTCTTGCTTCGCTTCCTGGGTAAGGAGTTCTTGACGCCGCAGTACGCGGCCCCCGCCAACTTCAAAGTGCTGCCTCTGGGTTCCAGCGGGGATCCCATCTTATCTGTTGTCAAGCTGTTCCAGGACCAACCTAAGTCAGTTGTGGTCGAGTGGTCACTACCTCCGGCTAAGAACCCCGGTGATCCAGGGTTCTCGGACCTGATCCAAGCCTTCTCAACGGACTTCATCCCCCCTCGGTTCCTGATCGAGAAGAGTGAGATCAACCCGGCTGTCGGCGAAGTCAGCGCGCAAGACATGGGCGACCCGGAAGCTGCGGGTCAGGTCGTTGAGACGCTGCCCACAGAGTTCAGGGCCCGAGGGCTTGGTGACAACATTGAGCGTAAGGTCAGGTTGAACGACCAGTACGGCGACCCGTTTCTCAAGTTCCAGAAGTACATCATCATCGATACCTCGAACAACACCTCAACGTTCTTGTTGGGGCAGCTCGGCACGTTCCGCTACATTGACAATGATGTAGAGCTGAACAAGACGTACTACTACCGAGTTCGTGCGTACAGCGGTGACTTGAAGGTTTCAGGCACGTCCCTGGCTTTCGAGACTGCCCCTAAGTTTGATTCGGTAAGCGGCAACTTTTTTATCGAGTGGCCTGGGGACGATCCTATCATGGGCAAGGCTTCCCCTGTTGCCCCCATCATGATTCCGGAGTACCCGGACAAGTTCGATGTGATCGAGAACTTGAGGCGTCTATTCCAGACGGCGTTCTCGCTCAACTTCCACTTGCCGCTTCCGATTGATCCCGACACAGGGAAGCTGTTTGACCCTTTGCTTGATCAGTGGATCGGTGAGGGCTCTCTTACGTCGATGGCAGGGCCCCTCACGTCGTTTCAGGCGGTGCCCTTGGTGGGGGACGCCGTATCTAGCGTCACGGATGTGACGGCTCAGTTCCAGCCTTCCCCGGTAACGGGGAAGCTTCCTGTGCCCCCGTGGTGCGAGGCAGGTGTCCAACGGAACGCCTCTAGACTCGCAACTATTGTGGCGGGTGCGATGCTTGAGGCGAACTCAGCGGTAGCGTTCAAAGCGTTGATGGAAGGGCCTTACCCTAAAGGCACACCGAGTGTTCCTAAGTTGACCGCCACTACGATCTCGGAGCTGGTGTTCGAGATCACCAAGGTCCAGGATCCTCAGTTAGCGGGTCAAGGGGCGGTCCAGGCGGCTGGTGTGTTGTACGGGGGCGCGTTCCCCAACAAGCAGGTCCGCGAAAACGTGCTGGCGGCTGTGGAATTCTGCAAGTCGTTCACACTCGGAGGCACGCCTCCGGACTGGATCCAGGTCAGCTTCTTGCGGGACATCGTGCCCTGGTCGGGACAGTTGCTTTACGACCTGTTGGCTAAGATGCAGGCGCTTTTGGATGCCTACAAGGGTGTGATTGACGAGATCAAGGCGTTCATCGACCTGATCATCCGGAAGATCGATACGCTTGAACGCTTCTTGGAGTACCTGATCTCCATCCTGGACTTCATCGAGAGCTTGTCTCTTGGGTTCTACATCCTCTCGGTGCCGTCCACTGGCGGGGACGTGAACGAGTGGGTGTCTATCATCGACAGTGCAGGGGGGACTAAGCCACCCAGCGGTCCGGGTGGGTACACGGCGGGTGTTGCGTTTGCTTACGTGGCTCCCGATGTGACCGCGTTTGCGGAGGCGTTTGGGCTGATCTTCTGAACGCACTTTTCTCTTGTGAAAGTGCCAGATCGGGCCAGTCATGAGCTTCGACTTCCAAGGCACATTCACAGCCAGCCAGTTCGCCCGGTTCAAGACTTACGTCCAGAACCAGGTGCAGCTTATCGATGCCCGAATCGCGCATCTTAAGGCGGAGCGGGCTCGGGTGGGCGACTTGGCGTTTGCCTACGATTCCGGGGGTGCCCCCACAGGTTTGGAGAACGATCCGCCCGACACGTACTGTGGCAGGCTTTTCGGGGCCTATGAAGCCCTGGGTGGGGATGCGGAGTTTGACCTTCAGGTCCGAAGCACGAGCCAGCCCGTGTTTCGTTTAGCCGGGGATGAAACGCAGGCGGCACAGCTCATGAGCAACGGTGAGGTGCTGAGTGTGTTGGGCCTTTCCGACGCGGAATCCTCCCTTGCAATGCAGAGTCTACGGGGGTGGGTCTCCGAGGACCTTCAACGGAGACGCAATTCACTAGAGCGCAAAATCCGACGCGCTTTGGACTATGCGGAGCAGCTCGATGCCGAGATCTCTACCTTAGAGAGGATGAAAGGTAGTGTTGATACCAACGGATCACTGGCCTTCTTGTTGAACAGCATCGCCAATCTTACTGCGGACGGGCAGTACACTGCCATTACGCAGGACAACGCGGCCGATCCTCACGGTAAATTCGCACGTGCTCCTGTGGCCGGTTACATGCCGGGTCCCGAGGGGGCGGCGGCAACTACGTACGAGAGAACAACCAACGGCCTTGTGAAGCCAACAGAGTAAAGTCTTGTCCTTCGATCGCCAAATTGACCAGTTGTGCCCGCATGCCGTTTCCGAGGAAGCGCTCTTTGTCGCGTCCGATCGGCTAACTGTGCGCCCCTTGCGTCCAATTTCGTCGGCGGCTTCGGTACAGGTCTACCTCAACAACGCCATCCCAGTACCGTCCCAAGGGGTCTTCCTGCCCGCCAAGTCCTCTGGGACTCGCAGGGGTCCCTTCACAGTGACAGCGGGGGTCAACGATACCCTACAGCTCACCGTGAATCAGGGGGCGGTGCAGACCGTGGTGCTGCCTGCTTCACGGAACACCCCCGCCACGAGGGTTGCTGCGACGTTGAACCAGCAGTTTCAAGGCGTGGTGTTCTCGGTGGTGAACGACCGTCTTGCTTTCACCTCAAGGGAAACGGGACCAGCCGTCAGCATCTTCTTGAAGGGCACTAGCACAGCCGCCAGTCTCTTTGGGTTCACAGCCAATCACGAGTACCGGGGACAACAGAACGTGCCTGGGTGGACGCTTGTGAGCGATCCCACGACGCTGGAGGACCGTCCAGCCCGACTCATCGTTTTTGATGAGCCCCTTCGGAGTGGCTCAGACTTCGTGGAGATCTCGTACGTCACGCTCCGTGAGGAATGTCGGCGGTGCGGGGGTACGGGTGTCGAACACGACTGGCGTTACGACATCAACGGTAAGCTCATCGAGATCAGGGATGAGGGGCTACTCATCCAAGAGCTTCAGAAGGACTTCTACACAATCCGGGGCACCAACCCATTCCACACTTGGTATGGCACGGGACTCATTGAGGCCATCGGTAAGAAGCTGGTTGCGGGTGGTTTCGCTCAAAACCTTATCGTGGCGGATATCTACCAAGCGTTCAATCGTTGGCAATCCGTCAAGCGGCAGCAAGAGGATGACGTGGGGCAGGTCGTGACGGACCGCGAGTACCCTTTCCGGTTGCTCTCGGTGAACTTGCAGCAAAGCTCCCAGGATCCCACCGTTATTTTCGTGACAGTGACCGTACAAAACAGGTCGAACGATCCTATTCAGCTCACTCGTGGGCTCAAACTTCCGCAGTCGCTAGAGCTGGTTAGCTCAACGGGTACGATCAGGCAGTCTCTTAGCAGCTCGGTTCTCTCGGGTTGAGGTCCTTCTGAATGGCGCAAGCTCCCCAAATAGCTCTTCGTGACGGTAGCGGGTTCACTACGAACCTCGTGTTCACTACGAACGAGGAAGCGATCTACATCACGGGCACCGTGGACGTGAACACGGTTTCGGTGCAGCTCTCGGTGAATGGTGGGGCATTCGTCTCGGACCCTAACCTCGTCAGCTTCGTCCTACAAACGTTCACGATCCCCAACCTATCGGTCTACCCCACGGGGCTGCCTCTAGAGTTCGGGGTCAATACGATCCTCATTCGTACGATCGATATCGTCGGCGGTGTGTCTGCTACCTCGTCTGTGCTCGTGACTCGTGTGAGTGACGTGGATATGACGGGGACACAGATCCCAACGGGTATCCGTGTCCGGCGTTACCGCAACTTCATAGAGATCCTGGCAGCTAAGCCGCAGCCCATCACGAACGTTGTGCAAACCGACTCGGGAGAGTCGGTTTTGGTTACGATCGACACCTCGACCTTCATGGGCTTCAACGTCTATGCTTCGGTAGAGCCCGCAGGCGTCTCCGGGTACTATAGGGTTAATGAAAAGCCCATCACCAGTCCGGCTGAGTTTGAAGAAGACGACATCACATCGTATGACGATCTAGCGGTTTGGGATGTCAGCTCGGCCAAGACACTTCGTGTTCGTGTCACTGAGGAAGACGAATTCGGTAACGAGGTAGCGGTTCGCTTGGACTCGTTCCACTCGAATTCAACGTTGGGTGGCAAGATCCGCCTCAACAGCACCCTCCAGAACTACGAGTTCAACGAGTTCCTGGTCTTCCCGCACACACGTTCGGGGGGCTCTGGGATCATCAACTCAGACCAGTTCATCAACGTTCCGGATTCGGATCCTCTCTACTACGTCGTGACGGGCGTGTACTACGACCCGATCACAAACGTTGAGATCGAGACGCCCTATTCGCAAGAGGTCTTGGGATCTCCGCTCATCCTTGACACTACGATCCGAGATCTACCGGGTCGGACGCAAACGCAAATCGTCACCAGCTACATGCAGGCGGTTGGGCGTGTCAACACCGAGATCTCGCTGCTACCGGGCTCGGTGACTCGTGACGTGGACATCGATCCGTTCGCCTCTGAGGCAGAGCGTATCTGGTTTTTGCTCGATTTCGTGCATCGCAGCCAGAGCTTTCTCACGTTGCTCGCAATCGACAACGTGAGCGGGAATGGCACTTCTGATCCTGTGGCGGGTAGCGCCTACAAACAGGCTTTGAAGGCGGCCCTTGGGTACACGAACGACTCATCGGTTCAAGCTCTCATTGACCAGCAGTTCGACAAGCTGGCGGCTAACGTCAACAAGACTCGTCTGGCTGGGCGTCAGTCTGTGGGTAACCTCACCCTTTACACGACGACCAAGCCCACGAAGGACTTGCAGGTCCCGGCAGGATCTTTCGCGGCCTCTACGGCAGATTCTTCGACCGGCACCACGGCCCAACGGTTCCGTATCGGGGGTTCGTATGTGCTTCCCGCAACCAACGCAGAGGCGTACTACAACTTCAACGAGAAGCGTTACGAGCTGAGGGTTGCTCTCGTTGCTGAATTGGCAGGGGCTGCGGGCAACGTCCCAGCCGGATCCATCAAGACGCTGATCGGCATCAGCGGGTTTCAGGCTATCAACGAGGCCGCTACCGTCTTCGGCGATGACGTGGAGTCCAACGCGGACTTGGCCTCCAGGGCAATGCTGGGGTTTGCCTCAGTCGATACAGGCACCGAGACAGGGTACGCCTCCACCGCCGCTGCTAAGATCGGGGTCATCAAGACCGAGATCGTCAAGAGTGGTGACGCTCTCATGATGCGGGACTACGATGATGTCCGTAAGAAGCACATCGGCGGCAAGGTTGACGTTTGGATTCAAGGTGTGCAGGAACGTCAGGCCCAGGATAAGTTTGCCTTCTCGTTCGAGATCGCTCGCGACACCCGCTGCCAGATCATCGACCCAATCACCAACCTGATCTTCCGAGTCCTTGACTCTCGCGTTACCCCGACGACCCCGATCATCGAGATCTTGAACAACCCTTCCCAGGGGTTGGGCGTTCGCAACGCTACCCTTGGCCTTGATTATGATCTGACGGGCGTCTCGATTCTGGACTACCAGACGTTTCAGCTCAACAACAGTATTGCTCAGCCCCCGACGGCAATTGATGACACCATTCTGGCCGACTACCGTTTCCGTGTCGTGAACCAGTTCTTCATGACGCTGCAACCTGTGCGTCGCGTCGTCTCTGTGGTGGGCGAGGTGTCGGGTGCCCTTGACCCTTCCACGCATTACGAGTTGTTCAAGACCGACGATCCCTTGCTCGATGGTGAGAGCACGATTGCCCGGGACTACGTGGCCATCACGCCCTCGGGGGGCACCCCCAGTGGCGATACGATCACGGTCAACAACGAACTGCACGTCATGATCGGGTTCGAGCAAGAGCCCTTGGATTCAATCGGCATCAACACCGCTACGATTCGGGTGTTCAACGAACAGCGCACCATTGAGTTCGAGCCTCCGGGATCTTTGGCCCCCGATTACGACATCATTCAGGGCACGCCGACAACCCCCGTGCGTATCGTCCTGACGACCGCTTCTCAAATCGCCAGTGGTCAGGAAGTCTCGGTGGACTACGTTCACGATGAGAACTTCACGGTCACCTATGTGATCAATGAACTCTTGCAGCAGTTGCAGGCCATCTTGGACAACAAGCGGCACGTGACTGCCGACGTGCTGGCCAAGCAAGCGATCCAGAACGACATCGACATCGAGACCACGGTGCAGCTCAAGAAGGGCTCTACCAAGGCCAAGACTGATCCGGTGATCCGCAACAACGTTTCGCTGGACCTCAACAAGAAGGTGATCGGCGAAGGTGTGGCGCAGTCCAACGTGGACGCTGCGATCAACGATTCGACGGGTGTTCAGTTCAACGTCTTGCCGATGGCCAAGATGGCGTACGCGGATGGTTCGCAGAAGTTGCGTGAGTCCGTGCTCTCGACGTACCAACACCTAAGCTCTCTCGATGTCGGCGGCAACATCGTGTACATCCTGACCAACGCTCTGGAGTACCCGACCACCGATGGTGGCGGTCTCGCTACGGAGCACAAGGGCGTCTTCCAGGACGATGAGTCCATGGCTCTTGCCGCCGACCTCACCTTGGTTGGCTTTGTCACCAACCAGGCGTTCATCATCGGATCCGGCGGTGCGATCATTGCAGGGTACTCGGACGACGCTACCTTGGCGGGTGAGGGATTCCTTCCCAACGAGTATGCGCAGGAGCGCCTCCGCAGAACAGCCAACCACATCGTGGTGTCGTTGCTAGGTACCGGACTGCCTCCAGACAACCCGGAGAACCACTCGTACGCGGTCAGTTATATCGTGCGTGGGGACTCGGGCTCTCACGACATTACAGTGGCGCAGATGGAAGTGATTGACCTCGGGGTCTTCACGGTCACGTACCGCGAGTTCACGGAGGGCTGATGGCACGTTTTGTCTTCGGCTCTAATCGTCTCAACTCCACCATCGAGCAGCGGGGTAAAGAGTATAATTTAAGGTTGATGCAGAGGGCGCAGACCATCTTCTCAACCCTCTTGAACTTGATGCCGTCGAACTACGTGTCGGCGATCCAGGGTCCCAACTATACGCAAGCCCTCAAGGCAGTGGCGGTGGAGTTGGCTCGCCTGGAACTTGCGCTTGAGGACGTGGACCGGGACCGTGCGTTCGCCACCACACGGTCGGATTTTTTGTGGTCTATCGTAGGTTACCTGGTGCTGGTGAACAGCAAGATCCCCGACCTAGGTTTCTCGGACGAGGAGTTCCGCAGCTTCTTCCTCAACCTGGTCCGCATCTACTTCCAAGGGTCTGTGCCCGAGTCAATGTCGGACGTGGTGAAGCTGTTCATCTCGGGAGACGTGCAGGTCACCGAGCAGTTCTTGCTCGTCCGTAAGGGCGCGAGCGGCCTCGACATCTCAGACGAGTTCGGCTTCACCATCGATTACCTGGTACCGCCCGGGGGCGGCTTTCCGCCCAACTTGTTCGAGTCAGACTCCGCGATCAGGCAATTGCTTGATCTGGTGCGTCCGGCCCACACGCTCTATCGCATCAGGTACATCTTTAACGATCGCTACATACCTAATGACACAATCGGGAAAATTTTAGACGCCATGCGCTGGAGACTGGGGATCTACCACTACGATGATTTGAGATCTTACTGGACGGGTATTCGGGATCGCGATCGTTTGGGTAAGAAGGTCAATCAGCAAGAGGTTGGGGAAGTTCACAGCGACGATTTCTGACTGTGCGGGCATGTCCCATAGAAGCCTTTAGCCAAGTTGCAGTTGTGACACAGCACTTGGAACCCTGCCGGGTAATTATTGCGTCTAACCCAGTAGTAAACGTTAGAGGCCTTGATTTCTTGGAGGTGCCGCTTGCCGCCTCCGTTGATATGATCAATAGCTAAGAACTTGACCTCTCGTTCCCCGCAACAGCGGCATTGAGGGTCGCCGTCGCTGTACGCTTCTAGTGCTTGCTGTCGGAGTGCTCGATGGCGTTCTATAGAGCGTAGTTTCGCCTTCTCTGCATTATTGGCGTACCATTCTTTCGATTTTTGACTCTGGTACTCCTTTGTTCCGAAGTAGTGCCCCTTCTTGTACTCCGTTACACAGTGCTTGCACCACGCACATAGCCCGTCAGCGCTGCTTCTATCTTTGCTGAATGCTGCGGCAGCCTTCTGCTCATTGCACTTTTGGCAGTTCTTCCTAAAGTCGTCTGGCGGTGGGGTGTAGGCTTCAATTCTCTCGTCCCGCAAACGAGCCACCACTTTGGCGTGACAAGTCTTGCAACGTCCGAGGTAGCCATCCTTGGAGCGACTGTTCCTGTAGAACTGCGTAAGGTCTTTTCGCTCATTGCATGCGCTGCACACCTTGTTCTGAATCGGCATATAGCCATAATAGCATATAAGTAGAAGAAAGCTTCGTTAACTCGACATGTGCGGTGACTTCTGAGCACTACACATACCGGCGGGCCGCAGCGTCATCCTGGGATGCAGCGAAGCAGGCGCTCGACCAATTCAACGAGCTGTATCAGGAAGCACAGAAGCGCTTCAAGTCTGGTATAGGCCCTGACGACCCGGATGCGGACGACGCCCTTCTGAAACGGTTTGCGTTCGTGCCAAGTCCGGCGGCCCCCAGCTTCCCTGGTTCCCCCTTCTATGAGTGGCTGTGGTCGGCGTTCTCTGCGGGAGACGTGCCAGATCCAGAGCAGGTTCGTCCTAAGGGGCGCATGATCGTGCAGATCATCGACGGGCAACGGGACATTCAGGACTTTCTCACTGCTCTAGACGAATACCGAGATGCCTTGCAGACAGTGGTTGAGGCGGTTGCACCGGAGCACTTCAGCTACCAGGGGTTCAAGATCTCGAACCCCGACCGCCTCGGGGACAAGCAGTGTCGCCGAGTTCTTGAAGGGGTGGACTACCTTGTTGCGCTGTTCAAGAAGCGTGGGGTCCAACCCCTGCTGCACGTCGGGGTGACAGAGGTGGCTATCGTCACGCAGGCGACCCTAGAAAGGTCTGGAGGTTCTGCTAACTCGGGCCTTGGTCTGTACTTCCCGAACACCCAGAGCATCATGCTGTCCGTGAGGGCCGTAGGGCTAGGAGTTGGCCGCTTCATGAAGTGGGTCAACGAGATCTTCTTGCATGAGTTCGGTCACTATGTACATCTGCATTACCTTCCGCGTGCAGCACGGGAAGCTTGGGATGCTTCGTGGGGCGGTGTGAAGGAACGGCAGGAGGCCTTGGAACAAGCTTTCAAGGCTATCTCCGCGACGGATCGGGCTAAGTTTTTTGACGCCCTGCACTTCGCCAAGTTCGATCCATCGCGGGCTGCCAAACGTTTGGATCCTGTGTCTAGGGTGAAATTTGGGGTTTGGCTCCGAAACCCGCTTGTTGGGGATCCGCTAATTACGGACAAGCAGTTCCGCTTGACCAAGGCGGGTCAGTACCTGGCCCTGTTCTACTCGGATCGTGAGCGGTTCATGCGTGAGAACTACGATTGGATGCCCGTCGGATCCGATGAGTACAACCGGCAGGTTGAGGTATCCAGCAAGCGTTTTCAAGACAAGCTGGGCCTTCTGTGGGACGGCAAGCAGCCCATCCCGGCCGCAGCCGTTGAGGAGCTGACCAAGGCGGACCCTTCGATGCAGAAGGCGGTGGAGGAAGCACTGGATCAGCTCGAAATTGTCTCCGACTACGGCCGTAAGGACGAGAAGGAAGACTTTGCTGAGAGCTTCGTGGCGTTCGTTGGCGCACCTGAGAAGCTCACGTCTACGGCGAAGTACCGGATGCAGCGGACGCTATGGCTGTCCGATTTCTACAGCAAACCCGTGATGCGGCTTGCCGGTGAGAAAGATTCTCTAACCCAGCATGTTGTGAGCCGCTACCTCCATGCTCGTCAACAGTAACGGAACCACGCTCGAAGTCCTGTTCGGGAGCCCCCTGGGTTTCCAGGGCAGCACCGTTCCGTCCAACTACCGGGTGTTTGCGGGGCCTGGGGCTGTCCCTGTGGGGGTTCAGGCAGTCACGCCGCTCTACACGGAGTACCAGTCCGGAGTTGGCTTCGTAGGGCATGCGGATGATGGGGCCCTACGGGGTTCGGCAACCTTTCGGGCTGAGGCGGACTACTTGACGCCTGGTCCCCAAGCAAGGGTTGCCATGCGGGGTTCAGCAACCCTTGTGGCGTCTCCTGCCTACGTGCAGACGGTCCTGACCCGAAGGTTCACACCAACGGGTGTTTACGCCCCCATCGGTGTGGGCGACTACATTTCCCTCCAGAGTGCCGCCAACAGCGTTTCATTCGCCCGGGTGCTGGATGTTCACCCTGACGGCACCTTGATCTTAGATCGGGATCTCTTTGCCGTGGATCCCGACAACGGGGCCATCGCTTGGACCCACACCTCAGCGCTTGAGGGCGTCTCGCTAGAGATCAACAAGCCCACCAACGACGGCGAGTACACCCTTGAAGTTCACGGGCTCCAGGACACCTCTGGGGCACCCTACCGGGACACCCAGGACTTCACGGCAGTGTCGGCCAAGCCTCAAGTGGTCGGGGCTGTACAGCTCCCGGAGGGGCAGATCGTCATCACGTTCTCGGACACGATGCGGGTGGACTTCGCCCTGCTGAGTCCGAACGAGTATGAAGTCACGGGCCCGTCGCTGGTTCTCGTGAAGACGGTTCAGACTGTCGCACCCCACCAAGTCATGCTCACCACCGTGGGGATGGCCACGGGGGCCTACCAAGTCACTGTGAACGCGGCGGGGACGCCTCACGACATCGCGGGCAACCCAATGGACCCGGTGTTCAACCAGGCCGTTTTCACGGGCTCCCCAGCGCTCGCTTCACGCTCAGTCTACGTGAACAAAGGGCCCATTACGAAGCCCACGTTGGTGCTCCAGACGGGTGCCACCGCCACGATCAATAGCCCTACGCAGTTGACACTGCCCACTGCCAACATCACGGCGGCTCATGTGGGGCTCTACATCGCGTTGACCGGATCTACCATCAACGCTGGCACCTTCAAGATCACCCAACGGGTCTCGGCCACGGTGGTCAAGGTGGCGGCCAGTTTCTCGCTTCCTGATCCCGTGAACGGCACCATCGGTTGGCAGCTCCAAGACCCTCGGAATGGCGAGATCGCCGATAACCCTACGGATGTGGTGGTCCGGGTCAACAGCTTGCCTGTGGTCCCAGAGGCCGTCATCGGGCTTCTCGGGCAAATCGTGCTTCCTACGGTCCCGTCTCCCACCGACACCGTGGACGTGGACTACTGCTGGGTCTGCAACCCCGTGGTGGATTTCCGGCGGCTCAATTCGCAAGAGTTCCGGCTCAACAATTGGAACCGTGACAACGGCCGACCTGCTGATTCGTCCAGACACAAGTACCGCTACAACAACACGTTGATCCAGCCTGACACCTTCTTGAGCCTCAGCCCAGAAGAGCTGACGGGCACCGCTACGTTCCCTACGAGCACAACACTCAATGACGTGGGTGGGCAGTTTCTAACGACCATCCAAACAGCGTCGTTTGTGACGATCACCAGTGGTCCCAACAGTGGGGTACGTAGGCAAATTGTCACCGTGTTCAGCAACACGTTGTTGATTCTGGACGCCCCGCTCTTGAGTTTGATTGGGGGGACCTACCGGATTGATCCTGTGGATCTTCGAGCTGAGGTTGCCCAGCCGCAGCAACGAGACCTCAAGTACCGAGCCTACGAGCGAGCCTACTCGGTCGCCCTCAACGACCCGAACCTTTTGCTTCTGAATTCACCGAACCACAAGATCGCCTTCCCGCCGATGGCTCGGCAGCTCCAGAGCACGTTCGTCAACTACCAAGCTACCGTGCTCCCAGAAGCGGATCCCGTGGCTCCGTGGGAACGACACGGCTCCGGTACAGCCGTCATCGCGGGCACTGACCTCGTGGTGATCGATGCTTCGTCGGGGCCCTCCCCCACGGGCAACCCCATCTTCTGGTCCAGGCCCATTGACCTCACGTTCGACCATGTGTTCGCCATCGCGTGGCGGATGATGATCGATGCGGTGCCTTTGGCACAGGGCGTCTGGACGGGCATCGCAGCGGGTTACTCCGACGACGAGAAGGCTGTGGTGATCGGCTTCTTGGAGGACGCCGGGGTCAAGAAGATCGGTGTCCTGAAAGCGGGCGCTGGGAACGACCCCTCGGACATCACGGCATGGACAGGGGGCCTTGACGGCTCGGGTAACCCCACGGGCGTCCCAATGGACCTCGACTGGTCCATCCTGCACAGCTACCGGGTGTTCAGGTCCAGAACGGGGATCATTACCTTCTACGTGGATGGATCGATCACGCCCTCGCTCCAGGTGGTCCCGGACGACCTTCCGTACCTTGAGGAGTTGAACGCTCCGTTCAATGAGCTGCAAGGGGCTTTCTTTGGTTCCTTGTCTCGTGAGGCCGAGAACACCTCGACGTGGAGCTTCGTTCGCTACACAGCGATCCCGATCAATCCGAAGCAGACTGCTCCTTCGATCTACGTCTCGTATGAAGGTACGACGCCTCCGGAGTCAGCCTCTCAGCCTTGGACCCCTGTGGGCTTCCACGGTACCGAAACCATCATCGCGTCTGACTTCTTGCTCCTGGACTCAACGAGTGCCACGGACTTGCCCTCATCAAGTGCTGCTGGCTTGATCAGCGGCGATTTCAAAGGCTTTGCTCGGATCGAGCCTTTGTTGGCCGAGTCTTACGACACGGTTCTGGATGTGAATGTCGCGTTGCGGACGTTCACTCACGGCATCACGCCCAACGCCGTGATGGCTGCGGTGGATGACGGATCGCGGCTCATCCAACTGAGCCTGTTCCCGGACAAGGCGTCCCCCAAGTTCAGCTACGGCGGTCGATCCCTGCCCAACCAATTCGCCCCCTACCTGTGGAATCAATCGGGTGGCGAAACCTCAACGATGGTTGGGCAGTACCTGCGGATCGATGATACCTCAGCCCTAGATGGCCTCGTGTATTACCTGGACGACCTGGAGTTGGTCTCGTCCCCGAACCGTGTCGTGGGATCGCTCACGGACTACGCCATAGAGTTCCGTACGCAGGTCCAGAGCTACACGCCGGACATGGTTGGCTACTGCGGCGTCATGACCTCGGTCTATGACAGCTCACGATCCGTAGGGATCATGCTGGAGGACGTGGCAGGCACCCGGTACGTCACGCTTCACTCGGATGGCACCCCGGTTGTGGGCGGCCAGTTTGCCTTCGACTGGTTCGACGGCAAGTTCCACACGTACCGTGCAGTCAAGGCTACGGTTGGAAACCTCGTAAGTCTATTCATTGATGGGGCCTTTGTGGGGTCCACGTCCTACGGCAACTTTACGGTCCCCACCCCTTCTCTGACGGGTCTTGTGTCGTTCGGCTCAGCTACCCCGCTCAGCGTTCAAGCTCGGTCTTCTGCGTTGTGGGCTTACGCTAACTTCTGGCGCATCAACCCAGACTACGCCACGGACCCTGTGACAGGCTACAGGCGGTACTGCGGCCTTTGGAAGGGCTATGATTCGGATTCGTTGACGGGCTACCACTTGCCGCTTCGTACGGCGGGCCGAATGGCTCAAGTCGCTGGCAACGTTCTTACGGATCTCAACGCGGACTTTGTGACCAGCGGCGTTGTGGTTGGAGATCGCGTTGTGATCGACAATGGCCCCAACAAGGGCGTCTACGATGTGGCCTCGGTGGCCCCGACCATCTTGACTGTTTTGGGTGCCTTCCCAGTGCAGCCCGCAGGCGTGGACTACCGGGTAGTGTTAGAGACCGATTGGTCTGTGCCGCACCAGTACCGCATCGTGAAGGACCCTGGAGGCGGCGTCTCGGTCTTCCTGGACACGAACACTGCACCGCTCATTCATGCGGACTACAGTGCCGTGGACCTGCCCCCGAGCACCGCAGGCGTTGCCTGGACGGTATCGGGTGCGCTGCCTTCGATCTTGTGGGGCGCTTTCGATCCCACCAACATCTCTCAGACTTCGTGGGATTACGTGCGGCTTGGGGCAGTCCGGTCGGTTTCCGAACTCGGGATCGTCCCGCATCACCAGGTCTTGAACCAGCGCAACGTGATGGCTTCGTTCGAGCACCACAGGACGAGCATCCCGCACGCCCACACGGATTTCTGGTCGGAGTCTGAGGGGATCCCGCCGCAGACGGAGCCTGATCTGCTTCGAGACCCCAATCTCGTGGCGTACACGCTGCTCAACGACTCGACCCCGTTGGTCCCCTCAACGCAGACCTACGAGGTTCGCAGCCCGACTCCTGTGTTGGTTTCGACCGTAGGGCTCAATCGGCCTGAGGACGTGTTGGGTAGCCAAGCCTTCTTGCTGAACAACGCATCGCAGACGATCCAAATTTTGGTTCCCGACGACGTGCTCTACAACTCGCTGCAAGTCATCGAGAGTGCTATCGGGGACCCCGACCTGATCTTCCCGTTCGATGACGAGTGCCAGCCCAGCTTCGGCCCACTGTTCTTCCAGAAGGAAGTGTGTCTCACCTACGATGGCTCGGTGCTGCCCGAGAATGACCTGACAGCCATCACACCGTGGACCCGAGTCAGTGACGACGACTCGCACCAGTTCGCCTCTGCCTTCTCGGGCGTCTTGACCTACGGCACCGATGCCACCGGCACCCGGACCACGTACCGGAACAACTCCCCGTTGCCCGACTCCATCGGGCTCGAAACTGAGGTCAAATTCCGCCTCAAGCTGCTCCTGGACTCAACGGGCGGTCTCGGGGACTCCCAAGTCCGCGTCGGCTTCTCCAGCCCAGGTGTAACGGTGGGCTTGGCTTTCGTCACGACACCGCTGGGTGAACGTTATGTCCTGGCTGTGGACCTCAACAACGGGCAGACGTTGGGCGGTATCCCCTTCGATTTCTACGATGGCGCATATCACGACTACCGCTTGGTGCGTACCCCTGGGTTGGACAACATCCGAATCTTCATTGATGGCTGAGGTAAGCTGTGAGCACCTATACGTACAAACGGGCCGGACGTTACCTGGAGCTTGACAAGCTTGAAGATGCGTTGAGCGCCCTGGAGATGTTGCAGCGTCAGGCGCAGTACGCCAAGGCCCCCTCGGAAGCTAGGGATCTGGCTCAGGCCATCGCGCTAGTGAAGAAGACGCAGCCCTTCTTCGAGCAGCAGTCCAAAGGTTTGGAAGGGGCTGCTCAAGAGCTGGTTATCAAGCTCTCCGAAGCGTTGGAGCGCACAGGTCGAAAGCTGAATCATTCCTGGGTTGAGTACCCGAAGATCACAATCTCGTATGCGGTCTCGGATATGCCCCGAAACCCGCCGGATGATGATGGACCAGGTGACGCGGCTTTCTGGAATCAAGTCCTGCAAGAACAGAAGGAAGCACTTGCTGTGGTCAAGAAGGTGACGGACCACGCACGCAATGTCGTGGACGTGGATGTCCGGCGTGCGGACAAAAACATCTTCCACGTTGAAGTTAAGATGGCTGGCTAATGGTTGACTTGATCGGACCTTACGGTAGTGGCGAGTACGGGGCAGGACCGTATGGTTCTGCGTACCCTCCGTACGGTATCGAGTCGGCGACTGCGCTCTCTCCAACCCTGGTTCGAGTCAGGTACACAGCGCTCTTTGACGCGGCTTTCCTGCCGCTAGTGTCCCCTGCCAACTACTCGATCTTTCCGGCGCTGACCATCCACTCGGTCATCATTGAGAGTGCGCAGACCGTTCTGTTGATCACGGATCCGCAGGACGAGATCGTCTATACGGTTACGATCTCAGAAGCCAAGGGGTACTTCGGTCAACCCCTGGATCCGAACCTAGACGAAGCGAACTTTCTAGGTGTCCCGGAATCGCCTACATTTTTCGCAGTTGCGACTCGTAAGAACCGCGTCCGTGCTGTGTTCACGGAAGCGATGCTCCAGAATTCGTTCCTGACTGATCCGTCGCAGTACGTCCTCACAGATCTAGACAACAACCCTATCCCGATTTTGACTGTAGAGGCGGAGCAGGCCTCGAACGTCCGTTCTACGGTCTTGACGCTCGGAACGGATCTTACGGATGAGCGGCATTACCGTCTCACCACCTTAGGCGGGATCGTCACAGCTACGCTCAAGATCCTGGTGCCCGATACTTCGGTGTTCCAGTTCGTAGCGAACCCGCAAACTACGGCCATCCCGGTAGGCCAGTTCTCGGGTGAGGTGCAGAACGGGCTTTACGGGATCCACGGCGGGCTCGTGTTCTTCTCGCCCGCATTGGTCAACTCGGCAGCCAACTCCATCATTCAGGTGGAAGAAGTCGATGTCTGCACCCGGGCCTACGATGAGTATCACCCGCCGCAGCCCTTGGATCCGCCGGTGCTCTACACGTTCGGGGGCGGCCTTGTTCCGGTACCGGCCACGACTCTCAACGCCCCAGCGGTTCTTTGGGCGGCCTTTCCACGGCTTGTGGACGCCACCTTCGAGCTGCGGGACGTGCAGGAAGACACGCTGCCCACCCCGTTGGACGGGTCCTGCGAACTGACGCTACAGGAGCCTTGGGACCCCACCTATGTGGCGTTGCTCAACAACACGAACTGGAAGCTGTTCGACAACCTGGGCAACCCTCCTGCGTACTTCATCACGGCGGCAAACCTGGCCCCGATCCCGCCAGGCGGCACGACCTACCACATTCTCAAGATGACATTCCCGGGAGAAGCCAGCGTTAGCGCCACCGCTACCCCGTGATCGCTGTGGTTTTCTCTTATGGGCTGACTAGTTTGGCAAGGGGCTGCCCTTCGCCAAGGAGATGAAGATGAAAGGGATCGAATCATTCGGGAAGGCTGGCGAGAAAGCCCCCGCGTTTGCTGTACGTAGCGTGAATCAAGAAGACTTCGGCTACTACATTCGCGGCGACGTTTTCTTTACCCTTCGCGATGGCCAGACCGGCGAGATCCAAGAGGAGCGTGAGCTTCGGAATCTTGTGGTCATGGATGCCTCGATCCTGATCGCCCGGCTCATGAAGGACCCGGCGGAACCCCCGCACGGCATCTATGCTCTTGCGGTTGGTACGGGTGACGTGGGTTGGAACCCGATGGCCCCTCCGGCCCCGACGGTGACACAGCGGTCGCTCTACTCGGAGTTGGCTCGCAAGACGTTTGCGAATACGCAGTTCATTGATGGGGCTGGCGTCCCCACCGCGATTCCCACGAAGGTCGTGGACTTTACCACCACGTTCGCTGAGTCCGAGGCGGTTGGACCGCTCGTGGAGATGGGGCTGCTTGGCGGCAACATCAGCACGAACATGAGCGTGAAGAACCCGGTGCTTCCTCCGAACGGGCCGTACAACCCAGCGGTGGACCTGACGCTCTACGATACCGAGGTTAACTACCTCACGTTCCCGGTGATCAACAAACCCCCTACATCCACCCTCACGATCGTGTGGCGTCTCACGTTCTGAAAATTAGGGTGAGGGCTAGGCATGACTAAGAACTTCGGTCCCGCAGTTAGTGGTTACGATGTCCCGGAAGGTCGGGCTTGGGAGACGGTTGTCTTCGAGTCTGGGAAGCCGGTTCTCGACCGCGAGCTGAATCTCAGCCAGGACGTGGACGGGGGTTCGGCACAGGCCGTCTTGCGGCGTTCCACGCCTTCGGGCTGGATCTCCGACGATTTCGTGGGGACCTCTAGTGCGGTGGGGGCTATCTTCTCGCCTTCGGCTGTAGCGGACACGCTTGAGATCCCCAATGCGTTGGTGGCTCACGTCAACGGTTGGCTACTCAAGATCCAACACACGAACATCACGGGCTCCAATCAAGTCACGTTGGGTCCAGGTCCTGTGGGGCTCGGGGCACAGCGTACCGACATGGTTGTGCTTGAGGTCTGGCGTCGCCTGATCTCTGCTGCCCCGAGCACCGTGGGCAAGTCGGCTACGGCGCGTATCTGGCAGCAAGGTAACGTAGCGACCGACCCCGCCAATGACTTGGTGCTGAACTACCCGGATGACCTTCTGGACACGAACGTTGGCGCAGAGACGACCAAGCGAGTTCAGATCCAATACCGGCTTCGGTGCATTCAGAACGTCAACGTCATCGCGTTTCCCTATGGGCTCAACGACCCGGCAGTTGTGGCGAACTCCGTGCCTCCGAGTGCAGCTTTTCCGGACGGCACTGCCACGGTTTTCCCCTACGTGAACCAGTCGGCCTCGGGGGATCCGGGCCTCTGGATCGCCGGTGACGGTAACCCGGCCAACACGCTCGGAACCGTCGATGGGTACATGTACTGCATCCCGCTCTTGGCTGTGTTTCGTCGCAACCAAACGGGCTTTGACCGTCGGCTCAATCAGAACGGTGGCGTAGCTTCGCCCGGCCCCTCGGACCGCCCGGATGGCCTCTTTCAAGACATCATCGTGGCTGAGGACATCTTGGATCTTCGGTCGGGTGTATCGCCCTCGGGTTGGTCCCTTCCGGAGCTGCTTGAGAAGAACGTCAATTTCCTGCTCGACAACACGTTGCGCACGGAGATCACCGATACCTCACCGGACGGCGGCGGCTGCCGTGGCACCACTGTGTTCGTTGCGAACGAAGTTGGTGTGCTCCCAGGTAACGGCGTCACCACGGGTGACACAGGGGCGGGTCCGTTTTTTGGGCAGTTTGACTCGGTTCGTCGGCGCTTTTCGGATCGTTCGATCTTCGAGACCGTGACGGTGGTGGTTCCGGCTCCTGGTGGTGGTTGGCTGCCTGGTTCGGTGGTCACCATAGATCCCACGGCACTCGCGCCCTACCCTTACCCAGCGTTCAACTGGTCAGCCTATGCACCAGCCGATGTTCGCTTTCTCGATGTGCTGCGCGCTCAGTACGTGGGGGCTGCACCCCCTCTCAAGACTCACGATGCCTTGAATGACATCGATTCGATCGAGAACTTGGGGGCGGGACCTATCCTGCCTCTGGTCATCACCATGGACACCCCGTCGGGCGGCGTCACAACAGAGCCCCTGCATGTGACCCTAGTGATCGGGTACCCGACTGGCGTTGGGTTGGCCACGACTCCAGTGGCGGACTACGGAGCCAATAGCTTCGCGTTCACGACTGCTCCGCCGTCCGCGTTGCTGCCCACCTCTTTCAGTGCCGTGGCGAACCAGGCTTTTGATTACGCACACCGTGAAGTCCAGCTTGAGTACACGACGGTTTCGATTTCGTTTGCGGGTTCTGCGGACACAAGCGGGCCCACCACAACGCTCTACTTGCCCGAGCGGGCACAGACCGTAACTTCGATCCTGATCAACGCGGTCCCGGTATTCGGTTCCACATTGGATGTGACAGGTCGGATCATCACGTTGGCGGCCCCCACGGCACCTGGCGATGACTTTGCGGTCACCTACACGGCTGTGCGTCCGATGCCCCAGGCCAACGTGCAGATGAATGTGTACTACCGGACCGCTGCCCCGCAGACAGCCCGCAACGCCCTTCTGACCGGCAGTCTGACGGTCGTGCCCAAGGTCACGAGCCCCTTGATGTACGCGCTCACGACGGGCTCTGGGTCGCAAGACGAGGGGTATCCGCTGCCCTACGCTTACGTGCAATCCGGCGGCATTTTCCCGAGCAACCTGGCGACGTACTCGGGAGAATCGGAGCTGTCGGGTCGTGCGGAGATCTCGGTCGCGGATTTCAACGCGGATACCGGCTTGTTGAAGCTCCCGGTCTATGTGCCGATGGTTGCCAACCCTGAGTCCTTGGTGTTCACCCGGGGTTTGGGTGACGTGGACGTTGAGGGTCGAACGTACTTCAAGACGGTTCCACCCGGGTACGTGCCCAACGCCTACTCGCAGGACTTGAGCAATTCGGATCGTCACAAGGACATCTACCCGCTTTTAGCGGAGTTGGCGGCGGACGGTCCCCTGGGTTTCAAGGGGCAGCTCGTTCTCATCCTACTCATTCGATATGCCGCCTTTGATGAAACCAACGGCGTCTATTTCGATGCTGACTTGAACGCCAACACGACGACTGCAAGCGTCTTCCGCATCAAGGGCAACTTGCTCAGCAAGAGAGCTTCGTAATGCCATCTACAAGAGACCCCGTAGCAGTTGTTCAGCCCGGTCCTGGTCGTCTACCGGCCAATACGGTTCCGGCCAACGCTTTGATCTTCCCGCCCGGCGGGGGGTCGAGTGCTGCCTTGACGGCGCACATCACGGACCCCGTGGGTGCTCATGCTGCTACCGCGATCTCGACCACGGCGGGTCCTGCGTGGCTCGATGGTAACCCGAACGCTGCGATCACGGCACAAGCTCGTATCGATGAGATCATCGCTGATCTCATCGCAAATCAGGGCTCAAACCGTACGGGCCAACCGGGCTTTGCCGGTAACACCTGGAACGTTGCAGCCGGGGCTCTCTCGACAGCGCTCACGGAACTCTTTGAGAGTGCCAATGCTCGTCCTGCTTGGGTTCTTGATGCGAACCCGGCAGCAAAGGGTGACTTCGTTGGGCCCAACGCTTTGATCAGTGCGGTGGCTGCTGGCTTCTATCTGACGGAGCGCCCCACGTTGTTCTTGCGCCCAGGTACCTACAACTGGACCGATCCATCCGCCACTGCGCTTGATGCTGTTACGATCATTGGCGGGAACAACGTCACCATTCAGAATCTCGCAGGCAACATGCGCTGTGGTATTCTGACCCGAATCTCTAATGTTCAGATCCAGTTGTCGGGTAACCTCGTGTTCGGCGGGGCGGGCTTCTGTGAACTACGGAACGTCAATCTACTCGTAGGGGGTGAGGTTCAGGTCAACCCCTCTAGTGTCTTGAACTCTTTTGAGCACGTGTACGGGAACTCGCCGCAGTTCTTCAAAGTCGAAGCTCCGCGAACCATGATTCGCGACTACTCGAACTGTCAGGTTCGGCTCCTTCCAACGGCTACGGATTGCGTGGTGGGCACGGGTTCTGTAGTGGCCGCAGGCCTCAAGTACAACAACCTCCCGGCTCTTTCAGTTGAAAGCGCGCGTAACAGCATCCAAAGCGTGGCGCTATCCGGCAACCTTATTGCGGGTATGCTCGCAAACTGGGTTGAGATTTCTGGAGACAGCAACACTGTCTCGCAGCTCTCCTTGTTGAATGTGCCTGCGGCGGCGGGTGGTAATAACGCGATTTGGGTGTCGGGCCACAATAACACCCTAGACGCGGTATCGCTCTCAACGATGAGCGGCTACATCTTCCCGTTGTTCCAGGTGGGTGGTGGTGTCTCAACGGCAAGCGGTAACGTTGTAACGAACCTGAAACTAGACGCGGTTTCAGGGGCACTCGACGATATCATTCGCTTGGACGGTACTAGTAATTCGATTGACGGAATTGAGATCGCCACTGTCACAACCCCAGCGGCGAACCAGCATGCGCTGTTGGTTGTGGGTACCTCGAATAAGGCGACCCAGGTTCGCTGCACCGCCTTCACAAGCTTCAATGGCGCTCTGGTCAAGATGTCCGGAGTCAACGGTGTGGTGGAAGGCGTCACTGCCTCGTCGATGACGACCCCCGCTGCGAACTTCTCGGCGGTGGATATCTCTGGGGAAGGCTGCACCGTACGTGACGTGCGGGTGCAGGGGCTCACGTCTCTGCCGTCAACCTCAACGCTATTCAACGTGGGCAGTCTTTGTGAAGACTGCCGCCTTGAGAACGTACTGATCTCGTCTTCGATCACCCCCTCTGGCAAGTACCTGGTGCTGGCCGGGGAAGCGAACGTCGTAAAAGACTTCAAGGTGTCTTCGCTCGACATCATGCAGGTTGGTTTTGAGTTGATCGCTATGTACGGCGTCAACTGCCAGCTCAGCGGCGTGCAGATCGATTCATTCTCGAACAACGCCGGGGCCACCGCTGCGTTCATGACCCTCAACGGTCAGAACATGATGGTCGAAGGTGTGTTCTTCTCAGGCCTGGGGACTGCTGCAAGTCTCACTCTGCCTTTGGTGCGTTTGACCGCAAACTCCTCGGGGACTTTGCGTAACGTGCGAGCGGATGGTGGCACGTCTGTGCTGAGGACTGCGGAGTTCTTGACCATCGCTCCTGCGGTAACGGTTGGACAATGGTCAATCGAAGACTGCTACGCAGACATGACCGACAATTCTTCCAACGCCATCACGATGGTGGGGGCGTCGGCATTTTTCATGGCCATCAAGGACTCTACTTTTAGAGCCCGTGGTGATGGGGCGGTAGGGTCTAGCGCCACGGTCTTCATGCAAGACATGGGGTTCGTGGAGTTCCGAAACGTCTATATTGAAGCTACTGAGGGGCATGCCACAGCTTTCCCCAACTGTGCAGTCACCCTGGATAAGGTCGCGATCAGTGGCGGTAACGGTGCCCCCAATGCAGGTCGGCAGTTGTTCCACGGGTCTGGTTACGCTGTGACTAACATGGCCGGTACGACAACCAGCCTACCGTTAGTGTTGCGGGACGTGGTTTTTTCTGTGGGTACGTCAAATGTTAACACTCTGAGTTTGGGTGATCCCACCCTCTTTTTTGGCGGGCAGGGTTCAGCAGCGCTGTCCAACCACGGGCCTATTGAGGCGACCGGGTTGCAGGTCATGTCAGGGGGTCTCTCGAACTGGAATCGTAGCTCTATCGTTGCTGTTGATCTGGCTTCTGTTGCTGCGGGTACGGCACCGAGCGCGTTCCAGAACGTGACGATCAATCTGGGCAATCTCAGTTGGGTGGCCTCTGGCACCCACACAGGGGCGTCCACGGGCAACATCACTGCCTACGCTTTTCCGAACCAGACGATTACTGGGTTGACGGGGATGACCGCTTCCATGGTGGGGCGCTATTTGACCGTCAGCGGGGCGGCTACGGCGGGTAACAACGGTCAGTTCCTGATCAATAGCTTCACCAATGCTACGACTGTTGTGGTGACGAACAACTCAGGTTCGGGCTCGGACGCCAATGACGGCGCTCTTGCGTGGTCTGTAGCTGGATCTCCTTTCCCAGACTCCGCCCCAGCCTTCTTGGGTTCGGCTGCCGCAGTCTTGGATGTTGAAGGTCCTAACGACGCGGGAGATCCAAACCCTGCTTACACAGCTTTCCGTGGCGTCTCCATTCTCAACGTGATTAATGGTGCGATTGCCGATGAACGCAACATTGTGCGGTTGAAGGGCTGTGCAATTGACGGTCTTCTCGTTGAAGGCCCGTCTGTGGCCACGGGTGCTGGAACGTTTACAATGCCTGTGGTCAATGCTGTGGCGAGTAGCGTTCAGCACCTCGATATGTACCCTACTACGCAGTCCCTGCGGTTAGGGCCCTCCACAGCCCACGTGCAAGGCGGATTAACGTACTTCCGAGACGGCCTTTTTCGTAACCCGCGTTTCGGTAACGTGCCTTGGGCGTATTTGCGGGGCTACTTCGCAGTCTTTGACAACTTCAACATTCTGATCGAGTCCTCAGTGGATGTTGGGGGTGCGGTTGTTGACCTCTTCGGGTACAGCAAGTTCAATAACGGTACGTTGTCTAACGCTTCTTCTCTGATTCCCTACGGTGTCAGTCTTGGTGGCTTTGGTGGCAATGAGTGCCTCAATAATCGCTTGACCTCAACTGTCACTGTGTCCACTTATTGGCCGGTGTTGGTTGCTGGCGCAGGGAGCACAGGCCGCAACCGGGTCAGCGGCAACTTCCTGGACAACACCGGATCGCCTACCGGGCAGTACACAGACACGGGTTGGTCGGGAATCGTTGTCTTGGACTCAGATGACAATGTGATTACGGACAACCGTATTCACATGTTGGACAACGCCGATCCGTTGGCCGGACACATCGCAGTCATTGGCGGCAACCTAAACGTCGTCAACAGTAATGTGATCCACAACGAGCGTTTCCTTTCCGATTCAGATGGCTCGATAACCCCTCCGTTTTTCTCCCCCAACGTGATCTTTAGTATCACGGGACAATTCCCGAACAACGGTTTGGTGGGTAAGACTATCACAATCACGGGGGCGGCCACTGCGGCAAACAACGGTACATTCCCGATCACATCACGAGCCACCTCGCAGGTCGTTTACACGAACGCAGCGGCTGTCGTGCCCGACGCTAATAACGGGAGCATTACGTGGGCGCTTAATGACGGGTTCGCTCGCATTAAGTTTACAGCAGGTGGCGTGGATGCACGATACTGTGCCGCTACAGGCAACACCTTACGTGCCTCTAACCGAGGTCAGGCGGGAGCGGAAATCGTTATAGACGAGGACGACTGCACGGCCACAGGGAACGTACTGCTCAATGGTTCTACCGCTAGTGGTGCGGTGCTTTGGACTGACTTCAACGGTACAAGTGCCGATATCCTTGCCCCCTCGATCACTGGCTTCCTGTGTGAGCTAAGTGGTGCGTCGGGCTTCACCTCAGAAGATGTCGGGGCTACTGTTTATATCGAGAACTCTATCGGAAATAACAACGGCACTCACCTCATCATGGCAGTGCTCGATTCTACGACCGTGCAGCTCTACAACGGTAACGCAGGGGTCTTCTCAGCAGACACCAACATGAGTTGGGTGCGTACTAAGGGTTCCGGTACCAACGTTACGAGGTAAGCACTGTGACCGTACGTAATCTAAAAGTGCAAATCAGTCTTGATGCCTCGGGTGTCCCGCAGTCAGCGGTCGCTTCGTACTTGGTTGTTGGCCCTTCAGAGATCCAACAGAAGACGCTACCTATAGCTAACCCGGATTGGACGCTCCCTGCCAAGATCTTTTGGCAAAACGCAGCAACATCGGTAGCAGCAATCGAAGCGGTTCCTACTCAAGAAGAGGTTTGATCATGGGGCAACTTCACTACAAAGAGGTGCTGCTTCAGGGTGCGCCCCATGTTTTGGTCACCGCCACCTTGGTGTACACGTCAACACCTCAGCCAGAAGCTTCTGCTAAACTAGTGATCTCCCATCCGGGGGAAGATCAAAGCGTTGCCGCTCTCTGTGCCGCCTTGGTGTCTCAAGCTAAGGCAAAAGAGGGCAGCGAGTAACTATGTCCACCCACTACCTCATCGATCCTTTCACGACCAATGGAGACATCATCGATGTCTCCACCTCCTTGTTGGGCCAAGTTGACGCCACAGGTGCCACGGTCATCCGGGTTCCCGATGGGGTCGCGATCAACAACTCGCCCTCAAACCTTGCGGCGTTGCTGACCGAGAAGTATGACAGCCTCTTGGCGAGCTACGCAGGGTTCACCGAGATCGTGGCTGACGCTTGTATGGACCAACTCACGGTGGACCTAGCGTTCAGTGAGAAGATCCAGGCGGGTGCGGGGTTCGTCCATCACGGGGTGCAGCCCTCAGGGGCCTTGGTGTCCACGCTCGTGCCGCTGGCCTTTGCCCCAACTCAATGCGTGCTGGTCTGGGAAGAGTTCTCGTTCACGGACCAGGACGACAAGACGGGACGAATGCAGCGGACCTTCGTTGAGGAGTCCGGGAACAACTGCTCTTGTGTCGTGAGCTTCGACGGGGGCGGGACGTTCAACTTTGCAGGCAATGGGCAGGTGCTAAACATCCCGGTGCCGAACCAAGGTAGCTCGTTCGCAATCGGCCTCACAAACCTCTCTGGATCCAGGATCCGCATTGGGTCCTGGGCACTGATCTACTGAGCAAGTTTTTATAGACTCTCTGCGGGTACTGCAACATTGCTTGGGAGGGTCTGTGAATTGAACACGCACGGTCGGCATCTTCTCGTTGAGTACCTGGGTTGCGACCCCGAGGCGCTCAATAACGTGGACCAGATTCAAGCGTTGATGGAAATGGCAGCGATAGCGGCCAAGACCAACATCGTTTTCTCGAAGTTCAAACCCTTCGTCCCGCAAGGCGTCTCAGGGGTTGTGGTGGTCGAGGAATCGCATCTGTCCATCCATACCTGGCCTGAGTGTGGCTACGCCGCTGTGGACTTCTACACGTGTGGTGAAGGGGATCCGAACGAAGCCCATGAGGTGCTTCGGGGTGGCCTTCAAGCTGCAAGCTTCGAGATGCTCTACGTTGAACGCGGTCGTGGTATCGAGGGTCATGGCCCCTGCATGAATCTCCAGAGCCACACCCGGGATACGTTGCCCCCGCCTACCGTGTCGGTTGAGATGACTGTCGAGTACCCGCTCGGACCGCAGAACGCTCGGGCTGACGCCTAACGTTCACGGGTTCACCGCAATCGCGTGGATTGAGGTGCCCACCCAGTACAGGCACTCGTTCACAACCTGCATGGAGTTGAACGAGTAGGAACCCGAGCCAGTGAAGGTGTAGAGCGGAGTCACAGTGCCGCCGTTGACTGAGACCTTACGGACCTGCTTAGCGTTAGCATCCGCGAAGTAAACCGAGGTACCGTCGGTCGCGGTGGTGCTTGAGAACCCGTTGCCTGTCCCCACGAGCTTCTGCGCAGAACCGCCTGCCAAGGGCTTCTTCCACACGCCGCTGTTGGCAGGCTCGATCCCAACGTAGAGGATGTAGTAGAGGTTGGTGCCATCCGTGGAGAGCGCTGTCATGGTGGTGGCAGCCGTGGGGAAGCTTGCCGAGACATAGCTCTCAAACACCGTGGGGGTTCCGCCGTGGATCGGAACCCTAACGATGGGCTTTTGATTGACAGCGCCGTAGTTGATGTAGGTGGCGTAAAGGTACTGGCCATCCGTGACGAACGGTGCTCCGTACGTGTAAGAACCACCGAGCACGATGTCCGTAGTGGTGGTTGCCCGCCCCCAGTACGAGATGGTCGCGTTATCTTGGCGGCGAAAGAAGATGTCGGTTGCCGTGACGAGTAAGGCCCGGCCGTTGGCATTTCCGTAGGTGGTCAGGGTCCCGCCGCCGATGGGCTTCGAGAAAACCCCGGGGAATGCTGGGATTTGAGCGTCACCGTCCGTGGTCCAGAACACATTGGAGCCCTGCACCGCGACACCACCGATGAACCCGGGCTGATTGGTGGCCAGCGAGATGGTTGCACCGCCTGTGCGGGGCTGTTGATTCAGATTTCCGCCTTGGCTCCAGTAGATATTGTTGGCATCCACCGCGTAGTTGTTGGCCAGGATCCCCGAGTCGTAGACTCCACAAGTGCCTGACCCGCAGGCACCGCCGCAGCAACTGTGGCCGCACTGACCGCAGTTCGCTGAGTCCGAGGTGAGGTCAACCTCACAGCCGTTGGCCGGGTTGTTGTCGCAGTCATCGTGGTCAAGCTGACAGTCAAACGTGCAGGCACCTGCTTGGCAGTACGAGTCAGCACCCTGCACTGAGGGGCAGCCTTGAGCCGCTTGCCACTGACCGTTGCTTCCGCAGGTCTGGATCTGTTGCCCCGAGCACTGCTGAGTCCCGGGTTCGCAAACTCCCGTGCAAGCGCCCGCACTACACACGTACTGACAAGCCGAACCCGAGACCCACTGACCCGAACCATTGCAAGTTCGGGGGGTGTCCCCTTGGCAGCTCGTAGAATTCGGCGTGCAGCTTCCCGAGCAAACCCCTTCGCCACCGCACACGAAGCTACAAGCCGTCTCCGAGACCCACTGGCCCTGGGCATTGCAGCTCCGAGGCGTGAGCCCCTGGCAGTCCCGGTCCCCAGGGGTGCAGACACCTGAGCAGGTTCCGGCCCCGCATACGTACTGACAAGCCGAACCCGAGGTCCAGCTACCGCTGGAGTCGCAAGTCTGAGGAACCAGACCCGAGCACTGCTTGGCACTGGGGCTACACGACCCCGAGCACACCCCCTCTCCGCCGCAAACGTAAGGGCAAGCCGTTTCCGTGACCCACTGAGCGGTCGCGTCACAGTGGCGAGGCACCAAGCCCGAGCAATCCCGGTCACCAGGGGTACAGACACCCGAGCACACGCCTTCACCGCCGCAGTACAGCGAGCAGGCGGTTTCCTGTACCCACTGACCCGAGCTATCGCAGCTACGGGGGGTCAAGCCTTGGCAGTCCCGGTCGCCCGGTACGCATGCGCCCGTGCAGTCACCGGCACTGCAAACGAACGAGCAAGCGAGCCCTTGGACCCACTGGCCATTTGAGTTGCAGCTTCTCGGGTTAAGCCCCTGGCAATCCTTGTCTCCTGGATCGCAGACGCCCACGCATGCACCGGCTTGGCACACGTGGTCGCACACTTCCTGAGCTTCCCACTGCCCTGACACACAGGCGAACCTTTGAAGGCCCTCACACTTAGTACCGGGGCCTGAACCGGGGCACTCCGGGATCGTGGCATCCGATCCTGAGTCCGTGCCCGAGTCTACGGGGACGGTAGCATCGACCATCGCGGCGTCTTGACTACCCGCGTCCGTGATGCTGCCTGCGTCCACGCTGGCGGTCATGGCGTCCGCTTGGCTGCCGTCCTGGGGCGCTGCGTCCGAGACCGGCAGGCTGCCATCCTGAGGGCTCATCCCGTCCACGACGATTGAGTTACCGCCGTCCGTGAAGACACCCGGCATCGAATCCGTGCGGTCCACGATAGGGCTTCTATCCATCGAACACGCGGCCAAAAGCACGGCGAACACAACAACGAATTGCTTTTCCATGCAGGTACTACAAGTGGACGGCAGAAAACTCTAGTCGTCAAGCCGGTGTAACAGTGCTTTTTGGCGGTGGTGTAGGTGCGGGGTGGGGCCCGCTAAAGGCTTTGTACACTTCCCTTAGCAAGGGATGCCGAAAGCCGAAACTACCGGGGGACTCTTGAAGGGTTTTCGCTTGTCAGCGGGACTCACTCAAAAGGAGCTTGCCCTCAAGCTGGGGGTCAAGGCCGCCCACCTGTCCGAAGTCGAGAGTGGCCTGCGTAGGGTCAGTGTAGGGAGGGCGGTGCGCTGGGCTCAACTACTTGAGAGACCTGAACTGGAGTTCGTTCGCCTAGCTCTCCAGGAAGAACTGGACGCTGTTGGGGTCAGGATGACGGTGGAGGTCAAGGATGGGCGCTGATGGTGCGGGGCTGCCTAAAGGCTTCGTGTACAAGATTCAGAATACATTGAACGGTAAAGTCTATATAGGCCAAACGACCCGAGGCATAGACGACCGTTGGCGGGAACATGTACGGAACAGCTACCGGGGTAAGTCTTCCCCACTTTGTGACGCTATTCGCGAATTCGGCCCGGCAACTTTTACGGTCCAAGAGTTGCCTCACACCAAGTCATTGCGCAGCGGAGAGTACGAGTGGATTAGGTACTATAACAGTATGGATCCACGTTTTGGTTACAATGTTGCAGGCAGCGGATCAGAGCACTCCGAAGAGCGCCGACGGAAGATGTCCGTAGCCATGAAAAGAGTCTGGGCTGACCCTGAAACGCGAAACAAAATTACCAAGGCTATTCGTGGTGCGAACACCTCTGATGCAGTAAAAAAGAGGCGAACTAGGGGGCAACTTGTTCGGATGTCGCAGCAAGCTGAGAGATCAAAAATCGCTCTGTCTGTGACCGAATCATGGGCTGATCCTTTGACGGCACAACGTCACCGTTTGGCCATCGAAAAAATTAAGCCAGATCAATCCGATCGGATGCGGCAACGGATGTCAGATCCCGTTACGAAGGCTCAACTCGTGGCCGCCAGTAAACTGGCTTTAGCACACGCAGATGTGAAGGTTCGGCAGTCGGAACGGATGCGTCGTCGCATGGCAGATCCGAAGGTGAAGTTAGAACACGCCGCAAAGATGAAACTCGCTTGGGTAGACCCGGAGTCTCGATCCAAAAGGATTGCGGCTATGAAAGACGCACAGTCTGATCCAGCGCTGCGGGCACGTAAATCAGAGGCCATGAAGCGCACTTGGGCCAAGAAGAACGCTAAGTCGAGAAACTCCCTATAAGCCCGCCCATTTGAACGGGGCCGTAGCCCCCTCGAAATCGGATCAGAGGGCAATAGCGATGACTTCAAACTTCGGGCCGGGCGTGTCGCGTGTTTTGGAAGCTGCGGGCACGCAGTACACAACGGCGATTTGGCAGCAGGGTAAGCCGCCGACGGATTCTGCGCTGAATTTGATGCAGCAGTTGGCGACTGGCGCTGTGCAGTCCGCCGTGCTCCGGGGGATGCCGAGCGGGTTCTTGGGTAACGAGTCCAACCCACAGGCGTCTTTTTTAACTGATAGCCGCTGGTCGAATTTCTTCCAGTTCGGGCCTCAGCGTACCGGCGAGCAACAGGCCATCATGTGGGCCAACGTAGCAGGTTTCCTTATACCCGTGACGGGCACTCGAACCGGAACCCCGCCTGGAAGCCCCGACAACGTTCGGACCACGAACATCATCGCGCTGGATCCTCCGCCCGCGAACTCAGGTGACTTCCGAATCGACTTTGCCTTCCTGGAAGTCTGGCAAGCTCGTGTTCAACCCAACCCCTCGACCACGAACAAGCCCGCAGCGAGTGCCATCTACAAATACGGCAACGTAGAAGGTGGCGCGAGCTTCTTGGCTGACGATTTGATCGATCCGAGTCTTGGATTCGAGACTGAGCAGCGCGTCCAGCTCCAGTACCGAATCCGTGTCGTGAAGGGCCTCGTGGGGCTCACCTCGAACCCCGATGGCTTCGACCCAGTGGTGGTCAAGGCGCAGGGTGCTGCCGCTGCTCCGACCGCCTACACGTTCACGAACATGCGTCAGGCTTTGGGCGACCCGGGCTTGTGGCGTGCCGGTGATGGGACTCAGAATGCCCTTGGGACCGTGGACGGCTACACGTACGCGATTCCGATCTCGGCCATCTTCCGCCGCAACTCGGTGGTGTGGGGTGGTAACCCCAGTCAGAACCTCAACGGTGGTTTCAACCGTAACCCCACGGCAGTGGATCGCCTTGGGATCAAGACGTTTTCTACGGTTCCTACGCTGGCCGCCGATCTCTCGGCTGCTGCCACGTCGGCAACCCTAGTATCGGCCACCAACTTGCCGATGCCCTTGACTCCCGCGACTCCCGTCACGATTCAAATCGGTGACGAGATCATGACCTATAGTTCGATCACGGGCACTACCGTGAACGGCTTGGTCCGGGGTCAAAATGGCACGCTCGCAGAGGCGCACAAATCGGGCCTCACCATCAAGGTTTTGTCGGGTCGTCCTGATGGCCTGTACTCGGATCAGATTGCGAACTCCGACATCCTTGACCTGCGGCACCTAGTTAATCCGAACGGGATGGACTTCGACGCGCTGCTCAAGTCGAACCTAGACAAGCTTCTGCGTGGGCAACTTCGCGCCAACTGGAAGCGTTCCGGCGGCGGCCCCCAGGGCAGCTTCGTCCACTACCAGGATGCCATCCAGTCCGCTGCGGTTTCCTTGGGTGTCACGCAGCTCGATGCTCCCGACAACATTCGCATGGTGTTCTCGGATGCCGCTACGATTCAGCCCGTAGAGTTGGTGGCTCAACCCTTCGGCAGCCCCTACGCCGGTCCTGGTCAAGCCATCAACGCCACTTGGTCCTTGAGTCTTACGGTCAACACAACTCTTCAAACCGTGGGACAACAGTTCACGGCTGGGGACACGATCGTAATCCCTGTGAACCAGCTCAAGAACGGGCTGCAAGCCGGTGCCACGGATCAGGTTCGTTGGCTCAACGACGGTGTGGTGGGTGCCATCCAGTTGCGCCTGGAAGGCGAGACGGGCGATCTTCCTTCAAGCATGTACACGGTAACTCCAGCGGTCCCGGGGCCCAATGAGGATCTCACGATTACGTTGGGTGGCACCTTCCCAGCGCAGCTTTCAACAACAGCCTCTCCGCGTTTGCTGCACATCCGAGCCCACATCGTCTACGGTGCAGGTCGGGGCCTTTCGCGTCGGCCGGACTCGCTGCATTCGATCAGTTACCTGAATCCTTCGGCGGATCTGTTGGTTCAGCAGGCTGGTGTCCCCTTGAGCAATAAGGGTTCGAGAGTCTCGTGGGCTCCTTTGTGGAGCAAGTACCGCAGCAGCGTCTTCAACAACGCTCTGCCGTCTACCGCTGAGATGTACGCGGATCTCGGAAGCAAGACCGTGATCGCCACGCCTTTCCGGCGGGTCAACTTCACGCAGGGCTTGCTCACGATCGACGGTGACGCAGCTAACCCTCACCCCGACGCGATCGTTGGTGCCCCGACTTCGGGTACAATCGCTGCCGTAAATTCCCCGACGATCAACGTAGCTTCCACGCTCAACACTGCCGTTGGAAACGCCCTGGTGATCGCCAGCGGTCCGGGAACTGGGCGCTACACCATCACAGGTCTTGTCGCTAACACCTCCATCACGGTGGATCGCCCGATTCGGGCTAACGCTGTGGCGGTCACCTTCACCATCCATACGGCACAAGGCTGCATGCCCGCGTTCACCAAGACGGGTGCCGCTAAGTGGGGCACTACAGATCCGTTAGGCATGTTCTGCGGTCAAGGTGCCGGTGGCCCCGCGTACAACAGCATCTACGTAACTCTGCCGAGACACTTGGTGCCTGGTTGGGGCGAGCTTCACGTCCCTCTGCTCCACACGGATACGGCAGCTTTCGCCCAAGGCCTCAACTACATTACGAACAGTGGGACAGGTTCAAGCTTTTCAGACTCAGACAAGAATTTCGTAAACTACAACCCAAATACGGGTTACACGTATGCAGGGTTCTCAACTCTGAATCTGAACACCTCCCTTCCCTCCGTTTACAACAACGCCTTCAACTATGTGGGCAACAATTACGCGGGGATGCGCTTCTTCACGGATACCCGGGGACTTGGCCGTCAAGGTCTGGAGTTGCCTCCTTTCTATGGTGTTGCTCGTTTGTTCGCTGTCTATGAAGTGGCGGACTACCTTGGGGCAGGCGGGTCTGGGTTTGATCCCACAACCCGCATCCCGACTGGCGGTGGGGCAACGAATCTGCTTCGTCAAGCGATGCCTCAAGGATCGGGACCATCCTTCTGGGTTGAGATCGACTCCGACGGGGACTCCACGTTCATCCTGAACGCCAACGCGATCGACATCACCAAGTCTCCGAACCCGATCGCAAACTTCGGGGCGGGTAACTACGTGATCGAGGCTTCTGTGTTCGGGTTTGATCGCGGCACTTTCGACCTTGGGTCGGAAGCCCGTCTGGTTTTGACTAACCCTTTTGGTATCGGTGGTAACCCCGGGACTGGGGATAGTTGGACCAACGTAGGCACGGGGTCTGTGAGCCTAGTGACCCGTTCCAACAACATCAACAAGCTGGTCGCAGGGCCTTCAGCGATCATCCCTGGCCCGGCCGAACCGTCGGATCAGATCCTCGTCAACTACTCCCGCACTGTCTACCAGGGCGATGCGTGGGGCAGTCAGACCAACTACGCAGACATCCCGTACGCCCCGGGTCCCCTGACCTCGGGAACCGCGTACCAGATCGATTCCACGGATCTGGATCCCAACGCTTTGACCCGTCCCAACCAGAAGGTTTTGGAGGTGCTCGCCAGCACGAGCTTCTCCACGGACCTCGGAACGGGCCGTTACTCGGCTGACGCCACTACCACGACCCTGGACTTCAAGGACGTGGGGTACGAGGATCCGACGGTCTATCCGCCGACCTCGGGTATTGCCGATCGTCCCAAGGTGTTGCCCAACAACTACTCGGCTCAGGATGTGACGAACATCGGAACCGAGTACCTGGGCTGCACGGAGCGCTTGCCGTTGGGTGCCTTGTTCCGCGACAAGGACTTCCGAGGGCAGGTCTTCACGTACCTCCCGTCCCCGTTGGTCTACTCGGATCAGGTTGGTGCAGGTCCCTCTACAAGCCTTGCTCCGAGTCACTCGGGTGATCAGGACGAAGTGTTGCTCACCACCGCATCTTCGGGCGTGGGCTCGCCGGGCGACCTTCTGGTTCATGTAGATGGTGAGCAGGGCAACTACAACTTGCTCACCAACTTCCGTGTGACTCGTGGCGGCTCTGTGTTCACGGCCTCCGGGGCGAACCCCGGTGGAACCGTGGCGTTGCAGAACCAGGCGTCGTTGGCTCAAACCAACCACGTCAACGTGCTGCAAGGCCGGGCCATGCTGGTCCGTAACACGGTCACGAACGTGGGGGCTACGGAAGTCTCAGCGGGTGATGAGCTGATGCTGCTCATCCTGACGACGGTCCAGCGTCCTGCGGTTGGTACGGTGGACCCCTCAGTGGTTCTCATCGGCACCAACGGTACCGGCGAAGGCTACTCGGCCGCCGACCTCTACCGTATCGAGGGTCACCCCTTGGTCCGTAACAACGTTCGAGTAAACCTGGATCCGGCGACCATCCCGCTGGCCAAGAGGGGTTGATCCATGCCGCTCATTCGTCGCAGCTACCTAGACCTCTCTCCTGAACAACGTCGTGAAGGTGCAAAGGTTGTGAGGGCTCGAATCACGGCTGCCTTGGGTAGCCCTGGTTTGGCACCTGATCAAATCCGTCAGCTCCAAGAGCAGATGCACAAGATCTCGATGTGGGAAGCCGGGACTGTAGGCCAAGCCTCACAGTCCGTAGATCAAGAATTGCTGACGAGTTTCGTGCGACGCTTTTCAGCGAACTAACTTTTCTTGGGCGTAGGGTCCGTGTTGGACGGGAGCTGCTTGGCGATCTTGTCGGCGATGAGCGTGAAGCGTTTGTGCCAAGCAATCAGCTCTTTGTTGGCAGGGGTCTCGCTGACTTCATCAACGTTGAACAAGGCATCGATCTCCTGTTTGGTGCGCAGTGATGCCTCGACCTTTTTGTTCTGTTGGATAGCCAACGGAAGAAAATCGTCAGCGTCCACTGTGGCACGGACAGCAGCTTCCTCTTTGTAATACAAGAGGTCGCGGTCGTACTTCTCGCGCAGGCTTTTGCGTTGACGGGGGATGGCCTTGCGGGTCTCCAGCACCTTTTGCCCATCTGCACGCGGCACCGCCGTAAGGGCGTGCAAAATCATCGTGATGTAAGTGTACGGGACTACGACTTTCGGGTAGTGAACGGCGAGTTCGTTGAGAACCCAACACACTCGTTCACCGTGACTCTTCAAAGGCGGCGGGACGAATTTCTTCTGGTCCTTGATATCCTTGAGCAGCCTCATTTGGGCGGACTTATCCCCCATGAAAACCACAGGTTTCACCTTAGCTTTTGAGGGCTTCGATGCCCGAGGGCTCTCGGCTTTGATCGTCGTCTTAGGGGTTTCGCGCAAGCGTCGGATGAGTTGTTCTTGTTTCGTCACGGTAAGGTTCCTCCATGTCTTTCGTGCAGAGCTTTGATGAGAACGAAGGCATCGGAGACGGCGATATACTTCTCGCTATCACCTCCGCGATCGGGGTGGTGCATGGCCGCGAGGCGCTTCCAGCGGGCCTTGACTAACGGGAGATCAATTATTTCGTCCGATTTAGGTGTGATCAGATCGAGGGCTCGGAAAGCGGCACTGACCTCCCGTCGTTCGACAACTGAAATTCCGATTTGGTAACGCTGTACGGCACGTCGAAATGTGGCGACGAGATTCTTGAACTGCTGTTGGTAGTCTTGACGTAGAGTGATGGCATCAATCTCAGATACGCCTTGGATCTCAGCGTCCATCCATTTGAAGAAGTTCAGGCGGATCTCAGCTAGCACAGCGTCTTCACCCGGCACGGGTGATGTCTTTGGGGCTCGCTTTCGCGTCGTGTGGGCAGCCTGCGGCTCGGGGCCCCTGGTTGCGCTACGCACACCTACTTCGCGAGGCTCGGGCTTCTCAGGGTTAGCAGCTTGCGACTTCATACCGATAGCAGCGTTCTCCAGTTCCAGCTTGAACTCATCGGACCAACCCCCGGTGCCGTGTCCTTTCTGATGGCGATCAAGGGTGCGCTCCAACACGTACTGAAGGCTAGAGTCCCAACTCATACCCGAGAGGGTATGGAATCTTTTGGCGTGTTCCAGAATGGCGCATGCCGTTGAAAGACCGTGGGCGGATTTGGTGGGCAAGATCTTCTCATCCAACGCTTGCCACACAACGCTGATGTCACGCTCGCCCTTGAGGCGTCCCCGACCTGATCCGCAGTTACCGATAGTGAGCAGGTAATTGTAATCGTGCGAGGTGAGGGACGGGTCATAATACCCGCAGATGACATGCGGGAATTTAGTCAGTGACGCCCCCGCCGCCAATGTGCTGGCAAAGTCCTTCCAGCGGTTCAAAAACTTAACTGCCAGATGATAGCGGGTTTCGTAGTTGGCTTGAGGTGCTCTCTCTTGGAACTCCTGCACATAAGCCTGCACCTCAGGGGGTAAGAATTTCGGGATAGCGCTAAGGGTTGATGTTTTGGTGATCTTGCCAGGAGGTATCATGCGCCCTCCTCGAACCAAGCGAACCACCCGAGTTTAAGCAAACGAGACGCTTCCTCCTGCACAACTTCCCAAGTTCCGTTGTTGCGGGTTTTTAGAATTAACCCCCGTCGAGCCAGAGAGGCGAGAGAGCTAGAGAGGCTGATACCTGGTTTTTGAAGGGCTGCTGCCAGTTCACTAGTAGTAAACGTGCTAGACTTCACGTTGAGGATGTACAGCACAATTCGCGGGTCTTGTTTGGTGCGCGGGATGGGGTCCGGTGTTCCCGTCTTAGTTGTCCTAACCCAACGGTTGTCGATGCGGGTCACCCAACCCCAACGGTGGAGATTGGTCAGAGAGCTGCTGATTTTACCTACACCCACTCCCAGGTGCCCCGCCAGAGACTGACGGTCGATGCCTTCCGGGAAGGTGTCGAGCGCACTAAGGATGCGATCGGTAAAAGGGGATTCGCGGGTCTCCGACCGTATGCCGATTGTGTCGGCAGAAATGGGCTTTGGGGCCTCCAGCAGACCCATCTCTGCCAGTAGACGCCCGGCTGGGCTTTCCAGCAGCCCCAGCTCTTCCAGCAGCTTCTCGGCAACTTGCATCGGGCAGGAAGGGTCGTTCGGTGGTGGGACCGCAGGGTCGTTCGGTGGTGGGACCGCAGCGTCGTTCGGTGGTGGGACCGCAGCGTCGTTCAAGATCTCAAGAGCGAGGGCCAAGCCGTCCGCTTCTCGCAGAGCTTCGGAGATGTCCAGTAAAAGATCTGAGGGGGCCGAGGGGAGGAAGCGGCGCAGCTTCAGCTCTGCTTCGACAGCCATTTCACAAGCGGTGTAATAGTTGCTGCCTGCTGCCAGCAGCTCTTTTGCGAGTGCAAGGAGGGCAGGGTTAGGCGTGGCTCCAAGGGACATGCAAGTACAGAGGTACACCAGGTAACGTCGTCGCGACAAGTCCAATGGCACTCAGGAGTCTGTTTTTACGCGGAAAGTTTCCGCAGTTTCCGCAGTTTGCGTGGTCTAGGCACTTATCAAGTCTGTGCCAGGCGTCTCTCAGAGTTTTTGGAGGGGGTTTCGGCGGGTGTAGCTCAGGGGCATGTGCCCGGGATCGTACCGTGTAGTGGTGAGTCGAGATCTCTTACGACAGACGGATGAACCGTGGTCTGGTTTGGAGCTTCGCGACACGCTGCTGATCTTGACTTCGAGCAGAGTGCTGTATGGCTTTTTGTTTCGGGTGCCTCTCCGCGAGGACACTGTTGCCGATCAAATCGCAAAGACGGGCAGCGGTGCTTTGGCGATCGATGCTTGTCGCGTGCTGGGGTCGGGACGCTGGCCGCCAAACCTTTTGCTGGTGCATCACACAACTTGTGGGTCTCAACCTGAGCAATGCCACCCGACTTGTCCGGTTCGTAAGCTTGACGCTCAAAGCGGCGTCATAACGAGCGGAAAGGTCGCACCCCACCATCGCCGTAATAACACTATGAACCCAGCAGACGGCGGGTATCACGGCCACTTTGGGGACTCGCAACTCATCGGGTATGGTGACTCCGGGGGTGCGTCACGGTTTTACCCTCAGTTTAGATCTTTGGTTGAGTGTGTGACCTGGTTGCAAACTTTGGTGGCTACGCCGCGCGTCTAGGCTTCACTTTCTCCTAATCAAATGTGGTTAGGGAGGTGTCGCATGGACGGTATTGCGGAATTCATCAACACTAACGTACTCCCCCACTGGCCGTTCGTGGCTGCGATGGTGATCTTCATGATCATCGGCGAGGTCACGACGAAGAACATCTTCACGCGAGATGCGCACAAGACCAACAAGCCCGTGTGGCTGTTCTGGTGGGGCCGTAAGACTCTGGCGCTCCACCCAATCATCGCGGGTATGGTTCTCGGGCTCATGTGGCGGAACCCCGAGGCAGGGGTGGATACGCTCGTGGAGTCCATGGCGTACTTTGCGATGGCGGGCGGCTTTTCAGTTTGGGCCTATGAATTTCTGAAAGGCATGGCCAAGAAGGAAGGGATCGACATCGATCTTCCTGGCGTTGACGACTCAACACCCCCTCCGGCGAACTGAGATGCCCCAAGCGACCCCTCCCCCGCCAATGCCTCCGGAACCCACGGCTCCCCCCGAGCCTGGGTTCTGGCAGGTTGTGGGTGCCAAGCTAGCGGCATTTGCCAAGTGGGCAGCTCGGGTGCTTGTGGCCCCGGGGGTCGCGTTGCTCCTGATCGTGGGGGCCGTGATGCTGGTGGCCCTAGGGCTCAAGAACGTTCAGATCGGCGGCCTGCTCGGGATGCTCTTTGGTAAGAAAAAGCCCGAGCACACGGCGATCGACACCGCCAACTCGGTGCCTAAGGACCGAGTAGACGACAAGGGCAAGATCATTCCCATCGGTGAGCCCGACTCGAAGGGGATGACGCAAGCGGTCGTGGTGCCGATCCAGAACCCAGGTATTCTCTCCAATCCTGATCACGTTGTGTTCACGCCGCCGGGCGAGACCAAGCCGATTGAGATTCAGCTACCTGACGGCGTGAAGGCCAAGGATGTTGAGAAGGTGATCGTCGTGAAGCCCACGAAATTCGTTGTGACGGTGAAGGACAAGTCTGGGATCACCGGCAAGCATGTCGATGACCTCTTGAAGAAGTACGGCTGATCGGGAGGCCCATGATGCTGCACCTACTGCCTTGGTTGTTCCTGCTCCCGATGACGCCGATGCAGGCTGCGGGGCCAGATCAGGTCGTGGTGGTCGAGGAAGATCCGGCCCCCGCACAGCTCTGCCCTGAGGGCTTTATTTGCGTTCCGCCGGAGGACATGGCGGTGTTCGTTCAGCTCTTGCGGGACCAGAAGTGTCGGGCCGAGACAGAGCCTAAGATCATCGCTGACTCCGTGGTGATCATTGTGGACCGCCAGGGTCGGGTCTACGGATCAGGTACAGGACCCAAGCCCTACAAGCTGCACGTAGACTGGTGCAACTACCAGCTCGACGCCGAGTCCGAAATTCATTTGGATGTGGCGCAACGAGTTGAGCCCACGTGGGGTTTTCGGCTGCGGGTCAAGGCCACCGCTGGTGTACTGGCGGTGGACGCCTTCACGGTCAACAAGCTCTACGAGGCTCTTGATGGGGGCATCCTGGTTGAGCCGTTTTTCATTCAATGGGCAAACCTCAATGCGTTCGTTGGGTTTCGCTCGTTTGGTGCCGGTGTTGGCGCTGATGTCACCACCAACATGGGGCTGTATCTGGGCTATGCGTTGACGTGGGGAACCTGGCGGTCCAACCCCTACTTGGGCGTATCGTTCGCCTTCTGAGGTCTTGGTGAAATGAAGTCATCTGCTGGTCTGCACCTGATCATGGACGGCTATGTGAAGGACCCTGGGGTGTTCACCCGGGAGAATCTGGCGCGGCTCTTTGCTCAGCTCATACAGGCTCTGGAGATGAAGGCCCTCGACGTGCCCAAGTTCTACGAGGTTGACGTAGACCCGGCGGTCTTGGAGCGCGTGAAGGCTACCGGCAAGTTCGAGGACGAGGGCGGGACAACTGGTTTCCAGGTGATCAGCACCAGTCACATGGCGCTGCACTCGTGGCCTCTACAGGCCTTCTTCAGCCTGGATGTTTTTTCCTGCAAGACGTTCAACGCGGACTTGGCAATTTCTCTCGTGAAAGAGTCGCTGGGCGTCTACACGGACAACACGGTTGTGTTGCACCGCGAGAAGCCCGCCAATCGGGACGACAGCCTGTCCATAACTCACCACTTCAAATTCTAGGGTAGCGATGGAACACGCGATACTTCTGCTTGCAATGTCGCTGGATGAAGCCAAGGCGAAACTTGGCTTTCCGCCCGGTAGCAACCCGAGCCCCCAAGAGGTCAAGGAAGCGTATCGGCGCAAGGCGCTTGAAGCGCACCCTGATCGTGGTGGGGACGAGGAAGCCATCAAGGAGATCAACGTCGCGAAGGACATCCTGGACGGCAAGGCTCGGCCGACCTACGACCGTCGCCCTTCGTCTCCAGGCCCTTCCAGGACCCCCTGGCCCACTGAGGAACAGCAACGCGGCAAGCCGTACGAGCAGCCCAAGAAGAAGGAAGTCTCGTTCGATGCTGCTCAGGCCAAGGCTGGGATCCCGAGCGGTGTGGAATGGCAGTTTGTGACGCCGCCGCAGCGTGGCGTGGGCTACAGTTCGGACGAGTTCTACCGCAGTGACAACTGCTTCGTGGCCTACGGGCGTACGGACAGCAAGCACTGCTTCGTGGCGGCTCGGCATTTCGAGTACCAACAGTCCTTCATTGGGGCGGGTCCTGGCGAGGACACTTGGACCCTAAAGTCGTTCGAGTACCCCATCAAGGACGAGTCCAAGGAGAGCCAGAACCCTGCGTGGCTCTACGGGAACGTGGTGCGGGCGCTCAAGGGCATAGACTTCAAGGGTAAATTCAACTCGAAGGTGCTCGACGCCAAGGGTTGGAAGCTTGGGGACAGGTTGCCAAACGGGGCCGCCACCTCGATCAAGCACTGGCTTGTGGGTAGCGGTCAAGTTGCGGGAGACGCCCCGTCAGTGGCGGGACGCAAGCAAGTTGTGGAGTTCCAGGTCGATAGCACGTTCATCGAGAAGCCGGGTTACTACGCAAACCCGAAGGCGACCTACAGCAGCGACTTCTACAAGATGACGCTCATCATCAACGGTCGTCCTTTCGAGTTGAGTGAGCGGGACACTTTGAAGTTCTTCACGGAGTTCAAGGGCGGCCTTCGCTGGATCTTCGGCGAGTATGCCTACCAAGGCGGCAAGAAGAACCTGACGCGCATGCCTAAGGGTAAGGCCACCCTTCAGTGGATGGCCCAGAACTTTAGCCTGCCCCCTGATGCCCTGGCCAGTTTGCAGGCCGCCTCTGATCAGATGAAGGGTTGACCCCGATGACGAATCCCGCGAAAGCATTTCAAGAAGCTCTGGAGCGTCAGGCGGCCGAAGCGGCCGATCAACGTTGGCAGTACAACTTCATCGGCGGCCAAAACCAGGTCACGATGATGGTGTCTGTTACCGCTGCCGAGGCCGACGGTTGGCGGGCAGACCTCGGTATTTCTGAGGGTGGTAAAGTGATCGATCACGGATCGATCAAAAGCGAATGGGCTAGGACGTTCGAGGGTGCCGTTTCTCTCGCCAAGAGCATGGCGAAGAAGGCTAAAATTACTTGGTCGCCCAAGCACTATTCGACCGCCAAGGATCACAAGCCAGGTGAGCCGCCTCCGGATGGGGTTAAGCGCCAAGCGTTCGAGCGGATCGCCAAGAACCTTGACCCCAAGGTCATCAAGCGTCTCCGCCGTATGACGCATGAGAACAACGCCTCGGAAGCCTACGTGGTGGGCGCTGAGGCGATTGGTGCGAAACACTTGGCCGAGAAGTTCAAGCTGATCCAGCAGCTCGTGAAGCTAGAGGGGCACAAGCCCTCAGGACTCAACGACTACCAGTACAGCTTGTACCAAGAGATGATGCACCAGGCGAAGCAGACGCTTGACGAGGCGGACTTCCAGGAGTTCTACCAGTCGTTCTGAGGGCGCACTTCGGAACTTGGTGTAGACCGCCCCATGGCGGCCCCCAAAGAAGATGTCGTAAGCAAGCACGAGAAGGCTTACGAGTTCCTAAAGCAGGTCCGGGCGAGCAAGACCGTTACGCTCAAGCCCACCGCTATGTTGCGGTCCGAGATCGTGGGGCTGGACGGGACGAGTCGCCCGCTCAAGATCCGGTATTACCAGGTGCAGGCCATCATGCACCTCTTGACCATGAAGCGCATGGTCCTGGGGGACGCGACGGGCACGGGTAAAACGCTCGTCCTGATCGCCTCGCTTTGCTACGCCTGGGACAAGGAGCCCACTAACAAGGGCGTGGTGGTGTGCCCCAAATCGGCGCTCCGGCAGTGGGAAGCTGAAATCCTGAAGTTCGCGGTGGGCATCAAGACCTTTTTGGTAGACGGCACACCGGCGGAACGCAAGGAAGTGTACGAGGCCTTTCAGGCCCACCCCACGACCCCAGGGGGCGAGAAAGCGGTGCTCCTGATCGGATACGCCCCGTTGGTCCGGGACTGGAACCAGGGCTCTACTAGGCCCTTGCTGCCCAGCGGCCAGCCCAACATGAAGGTGCCCCAGACTCCCGGTTTGCTCTCGGGTATCATGGGGTCCATTCCGAACCTGACCGTTACGTTTGACGAGGCCACGGCGTTCAAGTCCACCAAGACCAAGACGTGGCAAGTCGCGAGCGAGCTGTCTGCGTACGCGAACCGTTGTTACGGCCTGACCGCGACCCTGTTGAAGAACAACCTGATCGAGGGCTTCGCGATTTTCAAGGTCATCTACCCGCAGGTCTTCACCACCGTCACGGCGTTCCACCGCGACTACTGCGTGACCAAAATGCAACCCGTGGGTGGGGGTCGGAAGATCCCCATCGTGGTTGGGTACCGGAATCTCGAAGCGTTCCGAGCCCGCATCGACATGTTCTTCTTGGGCCGGGCCAAACACCTGATCTCGGACGAGTTGCCCAAGCTCATCACCAAAGAGGTTCAGGTTGACCTGTCCGAGGCCGAAGACGCCAAGTACGTTGAGGCGCTGACCGGGATCCTCCAGTTGGGGGACGGGCAGATCAAGGACTATGAGGAACACAAGAAGCTTGTGGCCCTCATTTACTGCCAGCAGACCGTCGATTCGCTTTCGTTGCTCAAGTACAAGGAAGGCGACGCTCTTGAGCTAGGCCTCTACCACGACGAAATCGTCGAGGTGGCGGGCGTCGGCTCAAAAGAGCAGGCGTTGCTGGATCTTCTGGCCGAGGAATTCGATGACGAGAAGGTGATCGTGTACACACGCTTTGCCTCGCTTGTCCCGAGGCTCCAGGAGCTGTGCAAGAAGCAGGGGATTGAGTCGGTGGCGGTGACGGGCCAGGTGGTGGACACGAAGGCCAATCCGGCGCGTCAGAAGGCCCAGCAGGCCTTCCAGGACCTCAACTCGAAGGTCAGGGTCATCTTCATCACGGATGCGGGCTCGGAGGCCATCAACCTTCAAGCCGCTTCGGCCATGATTTTCTACAACGCCCCGTGGAGCTGGGGCAACTACGTGCAGCTTTTGGGTCGCCCGATCAGGATCGGGTCACCTCACCAGCACGTGGTGGCGGTGCATCTTGTGGCCCAGCGCCCCAAAGCCAAGGGCAAAGAGCGGAAAACCATCGACCACTACACGTTGGCGATCCTCCAGAAGAAGAAGGACTTGATCGACAAGGTGCTCGGGGAGTCCGCTGTAGGGGCCCTGGACTTCGATTCTGGCGAGAGTTTCGCCCATTTGCTCATGGACGAGCTACAGAAGTCGGTCAAGGGTCCGCGTGGTGTAGCTAAGCCCCGTGCCACCTGAGGTCAACAGTTCAAACTGCCCGCTCTGTAAAGGGGCCCAATGGTTGTACGAGACCAAGGGCGAGGAAGTGATCCCGACCCGGTGTCGGTGCTTGGAGCGGAAGCTTCTGCACGACTTCCTGGGCCCGGAAATCTATCGCGCTCCCTGGGTCCCGTCGTCCCTGTACAACATCACGACCAACGAGGCCGGGGAGGTCGCGGGGGACCGGACAGAGGAAAACCTGTTCCTCAAGGGTTCGTGGGCCGTGGTTTGCCAGCACCTTCATTGGGCGCTCTCAGCTAAGCGTCTGTATAGCCCTAGGTTCAACTTCAAGATCGTGGGCAACGACAAGCTCATGACAGTGTGGCTGGGTCTGGAGTCCTACACGCAACGGTCAACGGCGACTCGCAACGAGATCGAGACCAACAACAGCCTGGACGATCTTCTCGGCAACGCCGCTCTCGTGATCATCCGCCTCGATGGCCTTGAGCACCAGAACAAAGCGGCGGCCAACGTTCTGAAAGAGGCGCTCAAGGTCCGGGAATTTGGGTACAAACCTACGTGGCTTGCCGAGTGCGGCCGTCGGTTTGGGCCCGGGCACCCGTCCTACAATGAAGCGGTTGGGGACTACATCGAAGAACGCTTCGACATTGTGGATCTCAGCGACGAAGATCCTAAGACCAGAGCGCAGCAAGCAGCCCTGGATGCAGCGGCCCAAGACATTATGGAGTCCGGTGAGGTCTCGATGGGGGCCGATGTGGAAACGCCGCGTCTCGTGGACCCGCCAACTTCCAAGGAGCGCTTTTTTGCAGACCCCGAACCGGACCCTGAACCTGATTCTAGGCGTTACGTGCCAGGCGGTAAGGGTAAAAAACGCAACAAGGGCAAAGGCCAAGCGGAGCTTGAATAATGCCTAAGCGTCTACTTCGTTCCATCATCGAGTTCGATTCTGAGATCTCCTCGGAGAACCTCGTCCGTAACTTCCAACGTCTGCGGAAGGCCGTGGACGTTGGGCAGCTCGATTGGGGTCGTCCCGAAGACGAGAAGCTCTACAAGTACGCTCTCGGCTTCTTCATCCAGCACTTCGAGCTGCCGTCGGCTCAGACCTGCCTCGACTACTTTCAGAGCGTCAACAACGTTGAAGTCATCGAGCGTCTCAAGGATGTTCAGGTCGAGAAGCCGTACGCCCGCACGAACTTCGTGCATCTCTTGCGGACCCTGCAAGAGGATCAGGCCCGCCTAAAGGCCGTCGCGTTGCTCAAAGAGACGCACGAGATCCTGGTCAAGGGGATTGAAGACAAGAAGTCTGGGGTGGTTCAGAAGGGCGTTGAAGACGCCATCCTGCACTTCACCAAGCGTTCGCAAGAGATCAGGGTCAACGACCACAACGTTCAGATCCACGGTGACATCCGGCAGGACGCTGAGCGGATGAAAGAGGAATACGCGACCGCTGAGAACGACAAGGGTAAGGTCATTGGCGTCCTGTCGGGCATCAACGAGCTGGATGAGTCTTGCAAGGGTGCCAAAAAGGGCGAGCTGTGGATGCACGCTGCATTTCCGGGCGAACTCAAGTGCGTTGCCGGGGATGCTACCCTTTTCGATCACGCAACCGGCAGGCTACGGACAGTTCGTGAGCTATTCGAGTCCGGAGATCTGCCTATTGTGACTGCGCTTGACCGTGAAGGTGAAACCCACAAACTTGTGCAGGCCCAGACTTCGCACCTTGTTGAAAACGGGATCAGGGATGTTTACGAGTTATCGTTATCGTCTGGTCGATCTCTTGGGGCGAGCAACAACCACAAAGTCTTCACCCCCAAGGGGTGGCAACAATTGGATGCGTTGAGTGTCGGTGATTGGGTGGCTGTGCCGTCCATCATGCGAGCCGAACCGCCCAGAGCCTTCACAGATAGTGAGGTCAAAGCTGTTGGTTACTTAATTGGGGATGGTGCAGTAGACTACTACATCACCCTCACGAACTCTTGCCAGGCTGTGCGAGAGGACTTCAAAGGCTGCCTTCGTGACTTTGGGCTGCAAGAAGGTGCGGCGGACTACATCACCCCTAACTTCACTGAGAACTTCCCGGAAGACAGGGCACCTTTCATCCGAGTTAGTCACAGCTCGGGGTTGGGGAGTGCCGCAGTCCCAACCTCAAGCCTACGCACGCTTCTGGAAGAGCTGGGGGTTTGGGGTTGCACGTCTCGCACAAAGCAAGTCCCTCAAGCGTTCTTAGGGCTTCCGGATGATCAGGTGGCGCTCTTTCTAGGTGCCCTTTGGGCAACCGACGGATCGTGCCACACAGGGGATCATGAGCGTGAGGACCGGGAATCCTTGTGTTCGCGTAATGACATTTCTTACGCCTCGGTTAGCCGGGCCTTGTGTCTTGGGGTTCAATCTCTACTTCTGCGCCTTGGCATCCAGTCTACGGTTACAACGGTACAGACAACCTATCGAGGGGAACCCTACACGTTTTATTGTGTTCGTGTGGTAACCAACCCCTCGAAGCGGGTATTCGTAGAGCGGATCCAGGTCGCGGGTAAGGAAGATCGGTTTGCCGAACTTCAGCGTAGATTGCCCTCGACAGACAACCGTCCTTTCCCAACTGACTTCATCCCGGAGGGTATGAAGATCCGCTGGGTTGGGGTGAACGGGGAACGGTGGCGTTACGCCACTAACACCAAAAACCGCCCGTCGGCGCAAGCAGACACACTACGTCTTTTTGCCACTGATCCGACTGTAGCGAAAGCCTTGGACGGGGACTTGGCATGGGAACAGGTGGCGTCTGTGCGGCTCCGTGGGCAGGAGATGACCTACGACCTTTCGGTCCCAGGGCACCACTCGTTTGTGGTGAACGACATCGTGACCCATAACACGATGCTTGCCTCGAACTGGTGCTACAACGCGGTCACTCGGTTCAAGAAGAATGTCGTGTATGTCTCGTTCGAGATGCCTCGCGATCAGATTCGCCGCAACATCTACACGATCCACACTTCCAACGCCCGCTTCCTCAACCAAGGGTACCAAGGACTCGACTACCGTAACATTCGTGACGGTAACCTGACGAAGGCCGAGAAGGAGTTCTACTTCGACGGGGTGATCCCGGACTTCACCACAAACCCCACGTACGGCACGTTCGAGGTCGTGACCCCGGACCGTGAGTGGACCATGGAGGATGTGCGGTCTGAGCTTGAGCTTCTCCACAAGGAATTCGAGGTTGGGCTCGTGGTGCTCGACCACGGTCAGTGGATTGAGGCTAAGAAGACCAAGAAGAACAAGGACTACACGATTGAGTTGAATTCCGTAATCACGGACGCTAAGCGGTTGGCTCTGAACTTTGATCACAACTCGGGCGTTCCTGTCTTGATGTTGTTCCAGATCAACCGTACGGGCAAAACGGACGCGGACAAGAACGAGGGCGTCTACAAGATGAACGCCTTGACTTACGCGAACAACGCGGAGAAGACCGCTGACGTGATCACCACCACGTACCTCAACACTGAGATGCGTGCCGCTGGGATGACCAAGTTCACGAACCTCAAGAATCGAGACAACCCGCTCTTTGACCCGTTTTCAGCCAACGTGAACTTTGGGTGGCGTCGTATCTCTAGCGGCAAGCGCATGGAGCCCCAGGGTTTTTCGGTGGACCACCATTCCTCGTATCTGGGCGCTACGGAACAGGTCTAATGGCTCGGGACTATGAGCGTGAAGCGTATGCCGATCACGAGCGTGGTCTAGCGATCCAGGCATGGTTCAAGGCTCGTGTTGCCAACATCCACAAGCACGTCTCGGCAGCCGACGTGCTGTCCCGTAACGGGGTGTCGCTTCGTAAGAGCGGTGGGCAGGAGGAACAGATCTCGTGTCCTTTCCACGGGGCTGACAAGAGGCCCTCGGCCCGCTACTTCCCAGAGCACGGGGACAGTCTCTCGCACGTTTGGTGCTTCGTGTGCCACAAGCGGTGGGACGCTGTTGGGCTATGGAAGCAGTTCACGGGCGAGACCAAGTTCTCAACCCTGCTCTTCAACCTAGAGAAGGCGTTTGGGATCACGGCCCCCGAGTACAACATCGCTCCAAGTCCTGAGGATGAGTACGACCCGCTCAAAGAGGAAGTCGAGAAGTTGTTGGAGGCCTGCGAGAACCGGCTGCGTGAGTACAAGGATTCCTTTGACATGACCGCCCACTTGAAGGTCGGGTCCATCTTGGACCAGATCAGGTTCGGACTGGATCGGGGCGCAGTTACACTGCCGGAGGGTCGGGATCGGTTGCAGCAAGTTTTAGCGAAGATTGGTCAAAAAGTACGTGCCGCGAAGACTTCGACTCCCGAGCGTTGAGATGGGTTTTCTGGAGCTGTACCTCATTTACGATGAGGGCGGCGTCTGGGAGATGGAGTGGCGCGAGCTTCAAGGGGTGCTGGAGCTTCCGGTGGTGAGCAAGGAGAACATGGACCATGCACTGCATGGTTGGACCCGACCCCTGGTAGACGCTTTGGGGCCGCCCCCCAAGGGCATGTTGTTGAAGCTTCCGAAGACTGCCCGGCGATGTGCGCACGAAGCGACCTGCCCGTTCTACGACAAACGGCGGTGCGAGATTTTCCACGCGAAACTTCCGTGGTGTTTTGAGGCGGCCGGTCTGGCGGCTCCGAAACTTGTGGCCGAAGTGATCAAGCTGTGGCGGCAAGAGGTGTACGTGATGCTCGTAAGGGAGCCGCCGGATGCCTCAAGTGGATGACGATGATGATCTCAGCGCCTTCTTGGCTTTGGCCATGTCGGACATGCCTGCGCCTAAAGCTGAGACGCCACCCCAAGCGGCCCCCGCTGCACCGGCGGTGGAGGCCTCTCTTGATGAGTTTCTGACAACCGCAGCGGTCCCTGAGTCCCCCGCAGCGGTTGAAGCGTCGATCGAAGAATTCCTATCCTCTAGAGAACCGGATTCAGAGCCTGAGGCCGTTGAGGCTGCCCCTACGGCAGAGCCCGAAGGGGATGATGCTCTATCGTTTCTAGCGAACTCTGGGCTCAAACGAGTCCGTGACGTTCCGGACATCATCAAGCCGTGGATGAAGCACCACACCTTCACTCAGGTGAAGACGCTTGCTGAGGTCAACCAGATCGTTGACGAGTGCATCAAGCGAGGCTTCTGCTCTCTCGATCTAGAGACGCAGGGTCTAGATAACCGCATCTACTACGACGCTGCTGGGAACCCGCAGACGGTCCACAAGATCGTAGGCTTCTGCATTTCCTACGACGGTATCGAGGGTTTCTACATCCCGGTCCGGCATCGACCCACAGATGGGGGTCCAGATCTCAACGTCACGCCCGTAGCAAGCGTGGAGCAGGCCATCTCTCGGCTTTGCCATGCTGCGATCCCGGTCGGTACCCCCGAGGCTATCGAGAAGGACTTGCTCTCGTACGAGGCTCCGCGTCCACAGGTCGTCATTGCCATGTGGAACGCGCAGTTCGACCAAGAGTTTCTGTACCCCATCACGGGGATTGACTGGTGGCACCCCAGTTCCTTCGAGGACGGGATGTTGGCCGCTTTCACCAAATGGGCTGGCGACAAGGCACTCAGCCTCAAGAAGAAGGCGGTACAGCTTCTCAAGGATCCCGACGGCAACCCGTACGAGATGATCGAACTCAAGGAGCTGTTCGATAAGGGCCGGAAGATCCAGTTCGACACCTTGGCCCCTGATGAGCCCGGTGTGCTTCGTTACGCGGGTTCCGACGCTATCTGCACCTACAAGCTCTGCCAGATCCCGGATTTGGTACCGCTGTGTTTGGAGAAATACGGGTTCACGTACCGACTTGAGAAGCAGACGACTTGCGCTCTGCGGGTGATGGAGCGTAATCGGGTCTACATCACGCGGGACAGGGTTCGTGAAACGCTGCGTGAGCAAGAGGCTTTGCGTGATGACTTGCTCCAGAAGATCCGTGCGTTCGCTTGGGAGCAGAAGCAGGTTCGTCTAGATCCGAACTCCCCCAAGCAACTCGGGGAGTTTCTGTTCGGAACGGGCGCTCAGGGCATGGGGATCACTCCCGCTCCTGACAAGAACGAGGCATCGGGGCAATACAAGACCGACGGTGACACGCTAGAGGAGCTGGCCAAGGCACCCAACGCTCCGACGATTCTCAAAGAGATCGTCACCTACCGCGAGCTGGAGAAGTACATCGGTACCTATCTGCTCAACCTTGCGAACAACCCAGACGAGAACTCTGAGTTGCGGTTCTGCTTCAAGCAGACCGGCGCGGCGTCGGGACGTTTGTCAGCCCCCTCGGGGGATCCCGAGCAAGGGCAGTCGGGTGTTCCGGTCCACGGTATCCCGGGTGGCTCAGAAGTTCGGCGCAACTTCGAGGCCCGTAAAGGGTACACGATGGCCAAGTGTGACTACGCAGGCGAGGAGCTGCGTATCGCAACCAACATCACGAACGAGCCTGTTTGGATCAAGGAGTTCACGTACGGCACTGGTGACCTGCACACCATCACGGCCCAGGCGTTCTTCAGCAAACAAGAGGTCACCAAGGAAGAACGTAACGCGGGTAAGATCGCTAACTTCTCGCTGCTCTACGGTGGCGGTCCCAAGGCTATCGTTCGTGCCACGGGCTGCGATGACATGGAGGCCCGTCGTCGTAAGCAGGCGTTCGACAAGTCGGTCCCGGTCTTTGCGAAGTGGATCAAGACCCAGCATGAGGCGGTCAAGAGGGATTTGGGGGTTTGGACGGCCTTCGGTCGTTGGCTCTCGATTCCAGATGCCCGGCACATGGATCAGGCGATTCGGGCAGCCTGCGAGCGGCACGCGGTCAACTACCAGATTCAGGGTGCTGGCGCTGACATCATGAAGATCTCGATGGTCACGCTGCACAAGGCGTTCCATCGTAAGGGTTGGCTCCGGAACGGCGGCGACGATTCGATCCGAATGCTCTTGACCGTACACGACGAAATCGTCTTCGAGATCAAGCACGAGCGGGTAGCTGAAGCGATCCCCTTGATTGTCGAGATCATGGAAGCCCCGTGGAGGCGTCCCAAGAAGCCGGAGTGGAAGGTGCCTCTCGTGGTGGAGCCTCTTGTGGGGTTCAACTGGGCCAGCGGGTACATGGTGGAGCGGGCCAAGCCTGGCCACAAGCTCAGCAATACCGAAGTCTTGATTAACGGTTTCGTGTACCACACGACACGCAAGCCTAAGATTAAGAATGACGTGATTGTTGAGTCCCTTGACACCCAAGAGGTCGTGGAGGGTAAGAAGTTCCGGGTCGTGGATCCCCCGTGGTTGATGGGTCGTGTTCCTGGGGTTGAGGACCCCAACGAAACCACGCCTTCGGCGGCACCTGATCCGGCTCCGACCGCTTCTCCGGCAGCAGTGGAAATGCCCCCCGCCGACGGGGATCAGGCGGAGTTGGATCAGATGTTGGAGGGTCTTACGGAGTCGGGGCCGCTTGCAGCTCCAGCCCCTTCGGCACCTTCCCCAGCCCTTTCGGCACCCCCACCGGCGTCGGCTTCTCCAACGACTACCTCGCAATCTGAGGTGCTCAAGATTGCGATCAATCAGCTCAACGAGCAGACCGCCGAACAGGTCTGCGACTTCCTTCTGAGCAGTGGCGACAACGACGCCGGGGTGGTGCTTCACCTCACGGATATTGTTGGGGAAACGTTGATCTCCCCTGACCGTGGCTGGATGGTCCTTAAGGATACGTTCATAGCCAAGCTACGTAAACACAACCTGTTGTGTGCCGAATGACCCAACGACACGATCTATACGGCGAATGCAACACGGTGGGGGCCCCTAACGAGGTCTTTGCCGAGCAGTGCTGCAAACACTGCATCAACCCGGAATGCACCCGCAGCGCTTTTGGTAAGACCAAGTTCGACCAGAGGGTGAACACTTGGTACGACCGCTTGTTCGCGCATGTTCCGCGTATGGATCGGGGGGATCCGAGGTTCGAGGGCATTGCGGCTCAGCGGTTCATGCTGATCAATCCGGCGTTGACCGTCAATTCCCAAGCGTCCTGGGTGGATCCTCGTGACTTGTCGGATCAGGTTGCGGTGCCTAACCGGGCTCCAGACCCGCCAGAACCCGTTCCTGAGCCGCCGCAAGTTCAGGAAGCCCCACAGGCTCCGGTTGCCGAAAGTCCGCCCGTAGAGGCCCCACAAGCGCCTTCCCTGCCTGTTGTTCCACCCCAGCAGTCTACGGGGCGTTTATCCCCGAATCTGGTGACCGCCAACACGGCCGTGCAACAGGGGCGAATGCTTCAACCGCCTCCGGGGGCCCCAAAACCGAGCAATTCCTGGGATGCCCCTGTCCCCACGACCGATACCGCTGGGGTCAAGGTTGTGAAATCGGGGGCTCGTGTAAAACTGGGCGGCTAAACGGTGTAGCTAGAGGCCAGGAGGACACATGAAGGGTAAGACAACTATCAAGCCGGATGGCACGGTCGTCACTGAAGTTCTGGAGCGTGAGGGCCAGGACTGCAAAGAGGTCATGAAGTTGACCGAGCGGATCGGCCAGCAGATTGGCGAGGAGATCACGGGGCCCGATTGCGATACCAACAACGAAACCACCATCGGCTAAGTCCGAGAAAGAAGAAAGCACGCCATGTCACGACGCATTTCTACGAAGACTTCGATCACGGACAAAGAGCTGGCTCTGCAAGCGTTGAAGCAGGCGGGCATTCAGTATCAGGATCAAGGCAACTCCATCCGTTTCACGTCAGGTGAGATGGCCAACGCCACCTTGGACTTGACCACGGGCACCATTTCCGGCGATTCCGACTTCGGTCACACGAAGGAACGCTTGGTGGGGTTGCTTCGCCAACACTACTCCGAGGCTCAGATCAAGCGTGAGTACGCAAAGCTGGGCACGGTCATCGATGAGCGTCTGACCGACAAGCAGGGCAACGTTGTGCTCATGTGGCACATGGCCTGAGTGTGACTCGCGACGAGATAGCAGATTTGCTTTCGACTGAGAACCCATCGGCGCTTTTGGCCGATGGGTTTGAAGACGCCTTTTTAGGTGTGGCACGTCGTTGCGGTCAACCAGCACTTGCCGTGTACGACTACCGTTTGGGCGTCAAGGTGTTGATGCAACGTGACGCCATGTCCTACGAGGACGCCGTGGAGTGGATGGCGTTCAACGTCTTGGGCGCGTGGGTTGGGGAACACACTCCAATGTGGCTTGTGACACCTGAGACGGTGTAGTGGATCTACGATGCTCCCTGAACTAGCGTTTCACATTAAGACGTTCACACGTCTCATCTACTTCGTCACTCCCGAAGAGGACCGCTTCCTCGTCCAGCTCCGGGACGCAATGAAGACACAGGTGCCGCATGTGAAGGTCTACAACGCGGCGTTCGGCCTCGTTCCGTTGACGCAGCTCATTGGGGATTGGTCGAGCAAGGCTCATGCGTCGGATGGGCCTACGCAGGGCATTCACGACGCCCTCATTGCAATCTATAAAGAGCCGACTCCGACTGACGCCAAGATCTACATCATCACGGATCCTGATCGTTGGTTGAAGGACGAGCACGTTCAACGCCGCATCCTGAACATCTTGCATCAAGTCCATAACGACACCAGCACTGTGAAGGTGCTGATCTGCGTGAGTAGCCGCCGCTTCGTTCCCGAGAAGCTTGCGAGGTACACGGAAGTCGTCCAAGACACCGGGCTGTCGTCGGATGAAATCCTGGAGATCGTAAGCTCAACGTGCGGCAGGCTCAAGATCGAGCCGCCTGAGGACACCGATCGAGTGTTTAAGGGCATGACGGGCTTCGAGGTCCAAGCGGCTCTCATTCAGACCAAGCGGAAGGCTCGGTTTGCTGATCCTAAGTTGCTGTCCGAGTATCGGTTCAAGCAGCTCCGCAAGACTGACCTGGTGCAGTACATCGACACCTCAGACTACACTTTCGAGTCTGTGGGGGGCGCTGGGCGCTTCAAAAATTGGGTCGGAAAAATGAAATCGGCTTGGACCCCTGAGGGCCGGGCGTTTGGTCTTGAGCCGCCCAAGGGGGTGTTGGCCGTCGGGGTTTGGGGCACGGGCAAGTCCCTGTCTATCAAGGCCTTGGGCAACGCTTGGGGGCTGCCTGTTGTGCAACTGGACATGGGACGTTTGCGTTCATCGGGCGTGGGTGATTCCGAGTCCAACGTGTATCAGGCGATCAGGATCATCGAGGCGGTAGCGCCCTGCATCATCTGGATCGATGAGGCAGAAAAGAGCCTGTCCGGTGGGCAGTCCTCTGCTCAAACGGACTCAGGTACCACGAGCCGTATGATTGGGGCACTCTCGACTTGGATGCAAGAAACCAAGTCACCCGTGTGCGTAGCGATGACTGCGAACTCGCTCAAGACTCTGCCTGTCGAGTTCGTGAACCGCATGGACGAGCGGTGGTTCTTCGACCTGCCGTCCCAAGAGGATCGCATCGACATCCTCAAGATCCACCTGAAAAAGCGTAAGCAGGAGCCCCTCAACTACAACCTTGCGTTGTTGGCTGAAAAGGCCGAGTCGATGGTGGGCCGCGAGATCGAGCAGTGCTTGAAGGCAGCGATGACCCTCAGCTTTGTGGAAGGGCATTCTCACCTCGATGAAGCTATTTTTGTCAACGAGCTAGAGCATAAGCCTCGAATCGTTCGCACAATGGTGGATGAGATCAAGGAAACCCTCGACTGGGTGGGCTTTGACCCGAAGGTGGATGACGGGGTTCGGGCACGCTTTGCAGCCGACCCTAAAGGCCCCGACCGCAAGTTCTCGGTAGCGTGATGCCCGACATATTAGCCAAAGTTGATGTATCGGTCTTGACCGTGGCGAACCCGGTTGCCGGGACGCTCTTGGCTGCCCGAACGGTCATCCGAACGGTTCCGGAGATCCAGGTGCTGTTCCAGGACGCTCGCGAAAAGGGGTGGACCGCTGGGCAGCTCGCCGATGCTCTGTACGTCCAGTTGCCCGAGCACCTTCTGGACCCGCAGGACCTCTGGGAAACCTGCCTGTACCTCGCGGACGAGTTCTTCCAACTGGGGGAGCACACGTTGCTCGTGTCCTCGGAAACTGGGCTCGCAATCGCCAGGGTCCAGGAGGACGACATCTACCTGCCTGCGCCCGTTTCCCGTGAAACAGAAGACGGGTCGGTACGGCTGGCTCAACCGCTGCCCCGTCTCCGGCCTGACCTGGAGGGGTTGATTGTCCAGTGGCAGTTTGACCGCGCCCAGGACCGGAAGGTGGTTCAAGGGCTCGCCGTCAAGCTACCCAGCTCTGCGCTGCTGGCTCAGGAAGGGGACAACCGTCTTCTTCAAGTCACCCAAGACGGGCGGCGGCGAATTGTGGATCGTTTACGGGCAGATCTCCCCACGATTCTGCATGGAGACGTGCCGGGGGTGAGCGGAGCACTGCTCAAGCTGTGCAAGTTTAGTACAATCGGGGAAGTACCGTCCGGCTTCTTGCCTTGTGCCCCTTCGACGGCTCTGGTCCGAGTGACCCGTCCGGTGATTGACCCGTTGGCAGCCAATCTGAGACAAGATGCCTACACGGCGTTGCTTGGGCAGATCAGGTCGGGGTGGGTCCGAGACATCGCCCGAGTGTTGTCGGGGCTTGTGCATGGCTTACGGGAGGTCCAGGACGCCTCGGTGCTGGACGCCTTGCCGGGGAGTCTTTGGATCTGCGAGCCCAACACGGCGATGGCTCTTCGTGGGAAGGTGGTGTTGCCAGTGCCTGGGGCGGCCACGACGTTAGTCCATGCGTGGCTCGATACCCCGGTGGCGTACATCTGCCCCCGAGAGGACTCGTACGCCTGCCAGTCCAGAGAGTTCTTGGGCCGCTGGGAGGTGGGGGCGAGCCTAGAGTTTGCGTTGCACCTGAACCCCCAAGCCTTCTCGGCTTACCGCCTCAAGGATGTGTTGGAATCAGGGGTTTCGGTAGAGGTGGTGGCGTGAAGCATTACTACTCTGTAGTGGCCTTCGCGACCACCTCTAGGCAGTACCAGGACCCTATGATCTTCATCGAGCCCGGTCTCAACGTCTTCACGGTGACCACCGACGCGATTGATGCTCTTGTGTCTCGCCTAAAGGCAGACGGGCATCGTATCGATGAGGTGAACCAGCTTGACGGGTCGGAAGCACACGTCGTCAACCGACTTAGCTCGTGAGGCGTTACTTCAACACCTCCGACGGGATCCGTCACGGATCCTGTACGCTGGCCCTATCACGCTTTGGTTACGGGGTGGGTACAGCTTGGAGCGCGTGGAAGCGCTTCTTGAGAATTTGGTGACCGAGGGTGTCCTCCGGTACGCCACCCCTCAGGAGCTTGCGACTGCTTCGCTGCGTCACGGGTATTTCTTGACCCCTGAGGGTGTTGCGAAGCTGCCTCCAGAAGATCGATCCTACGGAGTAACGTGACTCGGAACCTGGTGTATGCCGGGTCATGTCCAAGCTTCGTGTGGTGATCGAGAGTCCCCTGAAAGGCGACTTTGAACGGAACAAGCGATATGCCCTGTGGTGTGGCTATCACTGTTTCACCCTGGGTGAGGCCGCCTACGCGAGCCACCTGTTCTACCCGCAGTTTTTGAACGACCTTGATCCTGAGCACAGGAAGTTCGGGATCGAAGCCGGGTACTGCTGGGCCCAAACAGCGGATCAGTTCGCTTTCTATACCGACCTTGGTTGGAGCGACGGGATGCTGCGGGCCAAGGACCGTTGGGCAGGCCGCGTAACGGTTGAGCGTCAGCTCCCTGCGGACATGCTGAGCGCTTTTGAGCGTGGTGAGCTTCCGGGTCAGACCCCTGGATTCGAGGCCACCCTATGAGACGCAAACGCCTGCTAGTCGATGTTGATGAAGTTCTGGCGGACTTCCATACCCCCGTGTTTGATCTTGCCGCGAAGTTGTTCGGCAAGAAACTGACCTCAGAGGACTTCGACACTTGGGATCTCTTTGATCACTTCCCAAAGGCGGAGCGTAAGGCCCTCTTCAATGCGATGGAGCAGCCTGGCTACTGCACGTCTTTGCCGCCTCTGCCGGGAGCCCTTGAAGCGATCCAAGAGCTGCGGAACTACGTGGACGTGTACGTGGTGACGAGTCCGTTCCCGAGTCCCACTTGGGTCTCAGAGCGTTATGCCTGGTTGCATGAGCACTTCAACTTCAAGCCGAGTGAGGTGATCACTACCAGCTCCAAGTTCGTGGTCGCGGGGGACGCATTCTTGGATGACCGCCCCGACAACGTGGTGGATTGGCTGGAAGCCCACCCGCAGAAGACCGGGATGCTCTGGCACACACCCAACACGAAGACGTTGGTCGAGCACGACTCTCTGCGGGTGTACTCGTGGGAACAGGTTATTCAGAAAGTGAAAGCACTATGAGCGACATCTACGTCAACGATGAACTGCACCCCGAAGATAACGCGATGCTGCAAGCGTTGTACTCCCGTAGCCCGCAGTCAGTGACCAAGCACCTGGAAAAGGTGAAGCTCGCGGGTTCGGGCAACTTCATGGGTCAATACTACGTTGGGTATGGGCACCAATCGATCGGGGACTGCGGCACTACCACGCTCTACGTGGAGTACGTTTCGATGCTTGCCGCCAAGGCCATCCAAGACTCCCCGCTCTACAACGGTCAGGAAGCCTCGACGCGCTATCTAGACATGTCCAAGCAGCCCGTCTTGAATCCTATCGGGACACCCCGAGGGAAGGTGATTCAAGACCTCTGGATGGAGTTCTACACATCGTCGATGGCCCCGACCATCGAGCACTTGTACGCGACTTACCCGCTCAAGGAAGGCGAGGACGCCAAGCAGTACGAGAAGGCCATCAAGGCGCGGGCGTTCGATATTCTGCGAAGCTTCTTGCCTGCGGGGTGTACCACGCTTGTGTCTTGGCATACGACGCTTCGGCACGCCGCTGATCACCTGAGCAACCTCAGGCACTACCCGTTGGCTGAGGTCCGGGGGTTGGCGGATTCGATGTTGTCGAGCCTCCAAGAACGGTACCCGCACAGCTTCGGGCAGAAGCGCTACGAAGACACTGAACAGTACCTGGCTACGGTCGGGACTCAGTATCTGTATAATCCAAAGGGGTGTTCAACGCACGTTACGTGCAAGGCTAATTTGGATGTCAGGCAACTGAATCAGCCGGTGATTCAAGGCCGACCTCCGAAGACACGTTTGCCTCATTACCTGGATGAACTCGGGCAAGTCACCTACGAGTTCCTTTTGGACTTTGGAAGTTTTCGCGACCTCCAGCGGCACCGCAACGGCGTTTGTCGAATGCCCTTGCTTTCTACTCAGTGGGGGTTCAACCCGTGGTACCTAGAGCAACTGCCCCCGAGTCTTCGGGATAGGGCCGAGATCTTGATTGGTCACCAAGCCTTAGCAATCGACCGTCTAGAGACTTCCCCTGAAGAAAAGCAGCACTATGTTGCGATGGGCTTCAACGTCCCGTGTAAGGTAACCCGGGGTTTGCCAGGGACACTCTACCTGATCGAGCTTCGCACGAGCAAAACGGTTCACCCTACGATGCGTCGTGTGTCGCAGGAGATGGCACAGACACTCCAAGCCAAGTACCCTACGCTACCCGTTCACGCGGACATGAGCCCGGATGATTGGGATATCCGGCGTGGTGCTCAAGACATCGTGGCTCGGTAAGCAAGTGGTTTTTCTTCGATAGGCCCTCAAGGCTCGAATTCACAAGGATGAACGTGGACAGCAAAGTGATTGCACCGCTCTCAGACGAGCGTCGTACCGAACTCTTGGCCAGACTCGCAACTGAGCCGTCTGACACCAAGCTATCGTTGGAATTCGGGATTTCACGCAAGGCTCTCTGGCGTATGCGCCAGAACTTGAAAAAGGATGCTGCACCTGTAGTGCCCGTACCTGTGATGACGCCCCCTGCCCCCGAGGCATCGAAGCCGTTGCCACCTGTAGTGATCCCGCCTGCTCCTGTTCCCAAGGTAGTGGTGCCCAAGGTTTTGAAAGCACCCCCACAGGCAGTCACGACACCGACGTTAGTGCAACCGCCCCCAGCCCCGTTTCCTGAGGACCCGCGACCCAAGGTGGACGTAGAGCCCGTGCATTTGAGCACGTACTTTGCGGTCCAGCTCCTTCGAGGGGAGTCCCATAAGCAAGTGGCGAACGTCATTTTGACGGAGGCCGAAGCCAAGGGCATTCTGTTCCGCAAACTTCAAGTCTTGGACATCGTGTCGGTGGGCACTACGTCCTTCGTGCGGTTCCGTGGGGATCTGCCGGACGCTTTTGCGGTTTTGAAAGCCTTGCGGGATCGAGCGCTTATTGTGCCCGATTCCGTAGGGGCCTACACGGTGACCTTTCCGAACGGGCGAAGCGGTAAGTTCCCTGGGTCGTCCATGTGCAGCTCGCCCAAGATGGGGTTCGGGCACACGTACGCGGGGACCAGAATCAAGAAGTGGAAGCAGCAATTCGCGGCGTGAACCATAGGTGAACACCGCTAAACTGTTTATCTGTGGGCTGTAGCGTGATCGCAGAACGTCTACATGGTCTGAGGGCAACAGATGAGTACAGCATCTGGGCCACGATTAAAGATAAGTGCTCAAACCCGAGCAGTAAAGCCTACCCTCGTTTCGGTGGACGTGGGCTTACGATGTATGGCCCTTGGGCGAATGACTTTAGAGTTTTCATTCGGGATTTAGGGCACCGCCCGGCCCCCGGGTATCGGTTGGTACGAGCAGATAAAAACGGTAACTTTGAGCCGGGTAACCTTAGTTGGAGCCCCGGGTCATACGTGGAAGCCGCCCCCTCCAATAGGGGGCCCGACGCTAAAACGCTTGCTCTGGTAGGACAAGAGTTCAACAAGCTAACTGTAGTTGGGGTGGTGCGTTACATTCGTGGGGATACGACGCAGACTTGCTACAAAGCAAGGGTGCAGTGTTCTTGTGGTAGCGCCCCCTTCACTCTTTTCGTGCAGGCCTTAGGTAAAACCCAATCTTGCGGGTGCTCCGTTGACTACGGATCACGGACAGGTGCAAAGAGTTACAAGTTTAGTGGCTACCGTGAAATACGCGGTAGCTATTGGGCGCACGTTCAGCACGGTGCTGAGACACGCGGCTTGCCTTTCGAGATTTCCATAGAGTACGTATGGGGGTTGTTCGAGCAGCAAGACCGCAAGTGTGCTCTTTCGGGTGTCCCGCTTTCCTTTGGCCCTTACCAATCTAGACGAAGAGGGCAGACAGCCTCCTTAGACCGTATTGATGCTTCGCTAGGGTACGTGATCGGCAACGTGCAGTGGGTACACAAGTCGATCAACCTCATGCGTATGGATCTCTCAGTCGAGGAATTCGTGAGGCAGTGCCGTCTGGTGGCCGCTAATTGTCCTTTGTGAACACGTTAGGTATGCGCACTGCCGTGATCCAGTTTCGCCCGCTACTCAAGGACGTACAGGGCAACCTTCATCGTTTAGCGCTGCTTGCTATGAAAGCGGCGCAGGCGAACGCAAAGTTGATTGTGCTTCCGGAGCTTGCCCTCACTGGTTACAGCTTCATGTCTGCGGCTGAGGTTGAACCCCTGGCGGAGGTCATCACAGCTTTCAAACCCGGCAGTGGGGACAGGACATCTAGTATGGGCGTCTTCCATGCTATTGCGAAGAAGTATGGTACGCATATCGCATGGGGGTTGATTGAAAAAGATGCGGGTACAGGCAAGCTTTTCAATGCCCAAGTCCTAATGTGTCCTGACGGGACCTTTGAATCGTATCGTAAAATAAATCACTTTTCTGCGGATTTCCTATGGGCTGCTGAGGGCCGTGCCAACCCTCCTATCCGTAAGATTGAAGTCGGGGGTAAAACCTACAAGGTTGGGCTTCTGATTTGCCGCGACGTTCGGGACAAGAAAGACGACTCCTGGAAGTCCTTCTATGAGAAGGGGGATGCGGATGTGGTGGTCCTGTCCGCTAACTGGGGTAAGGGCGGCTTCCCCGCAACTGCTTGGATGGATTTCGTTAAAGACAACGACACCATCTTGGCTGTAAGCAACAGGTACGGCGCAGAGATCCCTAACGACTTCGGTGAGGGTGGGGTCTGCATCATCTACCCGGACGGCACCGTGCAGTGCGACGGCCTCGTGTGGGGGCAGGACTGCATCGTCTACGGGGAAGTCTAGTGCTTTCATCCCGAGTAGCGCGCCGCTTCCAAGCCGCCTTGTCCGATCAGCTTGAGGACAAGATGCGGGCGCTGCTGGCTAAGCCTTTGGATGCCGCTGAGGGTAAAGAGATCGCCCGGTGGTTACAGGACAACTTCTTTTTCTTGGGGACTAAGACCCCCAAGGGGCAGAAAGACCTCAAGGAGTCGATCAACAAGCTGCACTGGTTTCTTGCGCACGGAATCAGTCAGTCTGTAGATCCCGAGCGCTTGCGGGACACCATTGAGGCTGAGTGGCAGGTGGTGCAAAAGCGCCTGGGCGACCTTGCCAAATACTTCTCCGAAGAAGGCGGCAAGTCGGTCCCGAAAGAGATCAAGCAGGGCGGCAACACGTACCTGAACGTCTCAGGCTTCTACGAGGCCGACCTGATGAAGTTCGTCAAGCGTCTTGAGGCCGTGTTCGACATGCTCAAGGGTTGGCGTAAGAAAGCGTTGAGCGGGGGTGTCACGGTCGCCTTGGCGGGTCCCAAGGATTTCCGGGGTACCTCTGGGGGTAAGTACAAATCCGCCGACGACGTGCTGTACGTGCGTGCCACCCCGGATGTGTTGAAGCGCTCCAGTGGGAACTACGGAAGCTTCGAGTACATCATTGTGCATGAACTGGGCCACCGTTACGATTACAAGGTTCACCGGCCTTCTGTGGACTTTGACAAGGCTGAGTGGTGGACCAGCCGCTACAGCCGCAATGAGGGTGAGTCGTTTGCCGAGTTGTTCGCCCTCAGCAACTTCGGGATTACGGGCCAAGGGGATCCCTTGAAACTGGACCGTTTTGAGGCGTTGATGGCAGGCCGGGATGAGCAGCCGAAGCCTGAGATCCCTGAGCACTTGAAGAAGTACCGGACACAGCCGACTTTTTGAGGCGTTCTGGAAAGTCCCTCTTTGCCGGTGTAGTGTACCCGGGCCATGCCGAGAGAGCCCCAGGTACCCCGCTGCAACTTCTGTGGTCGTCCCCGCAATGAGGTCAAGCACCTCATTGGAGCGCCGGATGGGGCGAACATCTGCAACGGCTGTATCACCGCGACCTCTCAGGCTATCGATGAGGCTGAGCGCAAGTCCCCCGGGGCCAAGAAGGCTCAGGGCCCGCTCAAGAAGCCCAAGGAAATCACGGCGTTCGTGGACGAGCACGTGATCGGCCAGGATGCGGCCAAGCGGGAAATCGCCATCGCGGTCTACGAGCACTACCGCCGCCGGGAAGTAGACAAGAGCAAGAACGGCGTGATCATGCTCGACGGGGAAGCGGTCGAGATTGAGAAGTCCAACATCTTGCTGCTCGGGCCTTCGGGATCGGGCAAGACGCACATTGCCAGGACGATTGCCCGGTTGCTGGATGTTCCGTTCTACGTCGGGGATGCCACGAAGCTCACGAGTGCAGGCTACGTCGGGGAGGACGTGGAGTCGTTGCTTCAGGGGCTCTTGGCGGACGCTCAGAACGACATCGAGAAGGCACAGTGGGGCATCATCTTCCTGGACGAGTTTGACAAGCTGGCCCGCAAGGCTGGCTACGGGGCTTCCGGGATGCGGGATGTGACCGGCGAGGGTGTCCAGCAGGCCTTGCTCAAGCTTATTGAGGGTGGGCAGGTCGCGGTCCCCCGGGGCATGGGTTCCCGAGCGGTGTCCGGGATGATGCCTTCTGACGTGGTGGACACCCGGAACATCCTGTTCATCTGTGCCGGGTCCTTCGCAGGGATCGAGCCCGTGATCGAACGCAGGCTCAACAAGTCCACGGGCCTCGGGTTCGGCAAAGAGCACCGGAAGCAGCACGCCAAGTCCGACCTGTATCGAGAGGTCACGGTCGAGGACATTGAGGAATTCGGGTTGATTCCGGAGATCGTGGGCCGTCTGCCTGTGATCACCAGCACCTTGGAGTTGACCGAGGACGAGCTGATCCGCATCCTGACCGAGCCCAAGAATGCGATCTGCAAGCAGTTCCGGGCCTTGTTCTCGTTGGATGGGATTGACCTCCAGTTCGACCCTGAGGCATTGCGGGCGGTGGCTCAAAAGGCTCGGAAGCGGTCCACGGGTGCCCGAGCATTGCGAGCAATTCTCAAGGAAGTGCTCAAGCCTTACTCCTACGAGGCCCCGGATAACCTGGACATCTCGGCCATCCGCATTACCCCGGAGGCTGTCGAGACTCCTGGAAAGGCCCTCGTGATGCGAAAAGGCGTTGGGACGGCTTAGAGTTTTTGTGCTTTCTCGTAAGGCATGGATGCTCTTTCGTTGCGTGTCGCCGCCCGGTTCGGGAGGATCGCTTTTGGCCAAGAAGGTAAGTTCTTGGGTCGAGACTGCCGCCTGACTTGGAGCAGGCACGGCTGGACCCTGGAAGAGCTGCCGGTCAAGGGCAAGAAAAAGTGCAAGGTGGCGGAGTTGCAGAACCCCGGGACTAGGGGTTGGGCAAACTTTGACGCTTACATCGACGGGAACATCCTGCGAGATGCGAAGCTGAGCGCTTCGGATTCGTACGAGACTATCAAGCAGAAGATGCTTGACGCTTACGAGTTGGCAGCGGAGCTGACCATCAACAAGATGACGCCCGACGAAGCCAAGCATGCCTTGTGGCTCCGTGATCTCAAGTGGTACGAGAACGAGGTCCATTACCTCAAGATCACCCCTGAGAACACGGAACCCTTCGAGGCTGAGGGCAAGGACTACACGATCAAGGTCACGTGGACCAAGTTCTCAGTCTACTCCCCCGACTCGGACTTTCAGCAAAGTGACCCGTACTACACGCAGTACGCGGAGTCCTCGGCCCAAGGGGCACGTAAGCTGTACCAGACTTTGAAAGCGGATCCGAACGCGCTCAAGAGCGTTCCTTGGTCCAAGCTGGGCGATTGGTTCATCAAGAACAAGATCCCCTACAAGACCAACTTCTCCCAGTGGACCTGAGGCTAAACCGATGACAAATCAAATTAGGACTGCGGGCCAGCTCAGGGCTGCTAGGTACCGCCTTCAGTGGCAAGGGGTTTTGGGCGATGGCCCTGTAACAGCTAAGCACCCAGAGCAGGAAGGTGTTTACGAAGTTACCGAGTACGCTAATGGCGGCGCGGGGTGGCTGCTTAAAAAGAAGGCTACTGATCCCTCCGGTATTAGTGGCGGCCGTTTTCGTAGTCTAGAGTCCGCTATCAAGGACGCTGAAGATCACGCTTTTGGAACTGGGCGTTGGCGGCACAAGACGGCTACAACAGCCGAACGAGTCCTGTCCCGCTTTGAGGAAGGCAAACCTGCCGACCCCACGGAGAACATGAGTCCTGAGGACGCCAAGAAGTGGCGTGAGCAGACGGACGAGCACAAGGACGAGTTCAAGTCTGCGGCTGACAAGACGGCCACCAAGGTCGAGATCAAGCTACAGTACGACAGCCCTACGAGTGTCGGTAAGATCGTGTCGCCTTCGGGGCGAGCTGAATACTACTACACCCTCGGGAACGGCGCGAAGATGAGCTATTCCGACCGGGAGAAATTCCGGTACCAACTACGCAACCAAGCAAACGTGCGTGAAGCTGAGAAGTTGGTGAAGGAATTGGATCAGAAGGTGCCGTCCAAGACGGCCGCTGCAAAGAAGCCCTCGCGTCCCTCGGTTGAGGAAACCCCTGAGGAAAAGCGTTTCACGCAGGAACGTGAGAAGGTCGAGAAGGCGCTTGAGGACTTGCGGGAAGAGATCGCGGATCGCTTCCCTATCCCAGAGGATCGTCGGCATCCGCCGGAAGCACGCGAAGTCCTCAACCACTACCTTCTTGCGGATCGCCTGCAACACAAGGCGTTCATGCAGTCCGTGGGTGGTAACTCGGACGAGCCCTCAGTTCTCCGAGAAATGTTTGGGCTCTTGGCCAAGTCGGAAGCAGAGATCAAGAAGGCCAAGCGCTTGCTGGCTGAGGCGGCTGCTATGGAAAAGCGGAAGTCTGCTTCATCGGTTAGTGTGTTGACCCGCTTCCTGACAGCGGATCAGGACAAAGCGGCCCCCGAGCAGGTGGACAAGTATTTCAAGCAGGTCAAGAAGGACAACCCGTCCTACAGTGACTCGCAGGCCTACGCGACCGCGTGGTCCATCTACTGCAAGCACAAGAATCCTGGCTCGGAGTCGTGCCACCAGGACGAGTACCTGACGGGCAAGACGGCCGCTTGGAAGGCTCCCGCGATCAATCAGGCTCTCGCCAAGTTGATCGCCAAGAAGGTAGACCGCCATTTCGTCACGGACCTCTTGAACGAAAAGCTGTCGGGGCGTAGCTGGGAAGCCAAGCTGAAAGAGGCCATTGGGAAAGCCGTGGCCCCCACGCAAATGCGTGATCAGGTTGAAGCACAGCCCGCGATCAAGAAGTGGCTGGCGGACCTTTCGGATTCGGAGCTTTCCAAGATCCGTGACTTGCTAGAGGAAACCCTCAACCACGGCAAGAGTGAGCAGTACAAGGCCAAGCCCGACGCTTGGAAGACGGCCTCAAGCCCTCAAGAGCTGCATGAGATGCGCAAGATGTTGGAGCGTTCCGGGTACGACCCCGATGACGCCCAGGTCTTGCAAGAAGAGGGTATGGGCCCCGATGAGCTGGCGGAGCGTCTTCGGGTTCGCCCCGGGGCCCCCGGCAGCCTTGGCTACTCGCACCGGCTCAAGTTGATGCTGGAGAAGAAGGCGCTGCAAGCCATCGCGTGGATGGAGCGCAACGGCTATCGTGAGGACCCCCTGCTGCGTGAGCTGCAACAGCAGCTTCGGCGCGGGACGCCGAGTGCCCTGGCAGGTGCCCAAGAGATCTTGGAATCCGCGATCGAGGCGTACGACATCCCGATCAAGTTGGCCTCGGATGTGACGGCGGCTCGTAAGCCCAAGAGCATCGCCGAGAAGAAGGACCTTCAACTGCTCATCGATCAGTTGAAGCGCAACCCGAAGGACGGGGACGCAGAGCGTGCTCTGCGTGGGGATTGGGAGTACCGAGACGCGGACATCGCGAAGGTCAAGGCGCAGACCAAGACAGCGGGTGCTGGGGAGGACATGATCCCGCAGATCATTCAAGATCTATCCCGGATTCATGGCTTGGGTGCGGTCGAGGTCAACGATTTCTCCCGCCCCGGCGCATCTACAGTAGATTTTTCGGTGTTCGCTGATCTCAAAGTCACGGCTTCGGGGAGTGTTCAAACACGGCGTAACGGACCTTACGAGAAGAAACCGTTGGAGTTTCAGGCTGATCTACGCAGTGTCAAAAACACGATCTTAAGTCTGTTGAAGAAGCACCGAGCATACGACGTGATGGTGGTGATGCCTCTGCGTAAGAATTCAGCGCAAGATCGCCTTTCTGAGCCGGGGCCAAAGTTTTATGACGATTCGATCGTGCGAATTTCATTTTCACTCGCTTTACAAGCAAAGACCGCTGGGCACAGCTATGCCGTAGATAGCATGTCGGTCTTGTTCGTTGAGGGCCGTCGCATGACCCCGTTCAACCGCGACACGATTGACGATATCAACCACACTTCGATCGAGGTTGTGGCTGACGATGGGGAGCTGCACGAGGCTAACCTGAAGTTTCTAGGCTACCAGTCTTCTGGGATTTTGACGCGCATTGATGAGCAGAACGGTCTACGTCGTGAGACTCGCGTGGATGTCCAGTACCCGGTAGACGAGGGTGGGTCGTCCCAGACTTCGGCACGTACGGCACTCTCGGCTTTGGTCCGCCTGGGTAAGAAACTCGACTTCCTCGTAGAGCCCGTAGCCCGTGGGTACCAACCCCAGCACCGTCAAACCAGCTTCGTAGCCAAACCGAAGGGACCTAAGAGCCCCTTCGGTAGGTTCCGGTGAAGGCAAACTGCGTTTTTTCTAGCCCAAAGTCTTGGCCAAATGGTGTAGTCTGCGTTCATGCCTTTCAGTGGTGTCGCAGAACGCATCCCCTACAGTCTGTCTCGTTGGACTGACGTTCCAAGCTCGAAGTGGTCTTGGTTCGAGGCGTGCCTCGATTCCAAGAAGATGGTGGCGTTTGACCCCCGGACCAGTGCCCCGGGGGTCTGGTCCCTGTCCCCTGAGGACACGTTGGGCCTCGTCTTCTGGACTAAGAACCCGACTGCTTTGCTCCAAAGCCGGGCTCGCCTCGCTCCCTACGATGTGACGGTCCATGTGACGGCCACGGGTTGGCATGAAGTCGAGAAGGGTACCCCATCTCTGGATGAAGCGGGCCGCTTGCTCGTACGGACAGCCAGGGTCTTCCCCAAGACCTACTGGCGATTCAGCCCCATTCCGATCCTACCCGATGCTGAGCTGTTCCGCCGGTTCCAGAGGCTTCTCGGGTTTGCGGCTATCGCGGGCATCCAACAATGCTTCGTCTCGTTCCTGCAAGAGAACGACAAGGTGCCGGAATCTCGGACTCCGAAGTCCAGGTTCGCTCTCCTGAACACCTTGGCGGACGAGGCTCATGCTTTCGGGGTGCAGGTGGTGCTGTGTAAGGACGACCACACTTTTGATGGGTGGCCTGGCGCACGATTCACTACCGAAGCATGTGTACAGCCTGTGGACTTCGGTGGCCAAGATCGTGTACACCTGGAAGATTGTGGCTGCGTCCTGATGGTGGACCCTTTTACCATGAATGAGTCCTGCCATTTTGGCTGCCACTACTGCTACGCCTCAGACAAGAGTCTGTCCCCCAAGAAGCGGAACACGACCCGCAGCTTGAACGTGGTGCGATGATCGAGATTCCCGCAGAGCTTGGTGACGACTCCGAGGACTTCTCTGATGAAGAAGTTGCTCTCGCGGTGGCGTTGCCCTCTGTGGATCGCGTGATTGCTCATCTGCGTGACCTTCGTTGTCCGCAGTGCGAGCAAGGCATGGCTGCGATTGAGCATGCGTTACGTCGGCGAGTTCCTTCACTGTACTGGCGAATGCGTGTGCAGTGTGCGGCCCATCACGATCCCGTGCTGGTGATCATTCGTGCCGATTGGCTGCACGAATCCTCTTGAGCTTCCGCTACAGGTGAGGTGTCCCGATGTCTTGCGGTTGCCAAAGTTCTCCGTGTTCATGCGCTGGTGAGTGTCCGACGCCGCCAACCACGAAGTGTGATCGCTACGTCCCGGGCTCGAAGAACGTCTGGGTGGAACGTGGCAACAGCCCGAACGATGTGAACGCCCCAGGGGTCTGCATGCTCGATACGATGACCGAGGAACAAGTCATCTACAGCCTTGAGCGAGATGAGCAGGCTCGTGCGGATCTGCTGCAAATCACGTCTGATCCGCATCTGCTGGAGTTGGCCAAGACGATCCCACGCTTGCCCACCGTGGAACAGACCGACGTGGAGCAGGCGGAACTCAACCAGCCGAACAACTCGGGCTCGATCCCCTTCTACTCCATCTTCCGGGGTCAGCCTCCGTTCGCTCAATGATTGATTGCGCACTGAGGTGCGACGCTCCATGAACCGTCACGCACGTCGAAGCCAAGCAGCACAAGCTCCGAAACTACCGGCGGCTGTGGACGTGTCGAAAGCTCTGTCAACGATCCAGTCGTTGCAAGAGCTTTCGTCCGTTGTGGAGAGGCTCAACCTGTTTCTCTCTGAGGCCGACAAACTCGAAGTGCGGCTTGCAGACGCGCAGTCGGCAGTACAGGCGGCTCAAACCGAAAACACGCTGCTTCGTGGCGCATTGGAAACACAGCGCCAAACGTTCTTGCGTATGTTCGCTCAGGGCATGGGTATCTCTCTGGAGGATGTTCTTTCGATGGAACAGGCCATACAGGGACAGCTCGCCGATGCCAATACGTCTTCTGAATCAGTCGAACCCGTCATCCGCGAAACGGATCCAGGCACCTGATCGCCGCGAGGACTGGAAACAGCTCCTCGTCAAGGCAATCCAGCGGGCCGAAGCCACCGGGGACCGGAGACTCGAAGGGTTGAAACGCGCCCTTGTGGATGGTCAAGCCGAACGACATCTGCGCCGTTTGGGGATCATTCATGACGTGGACTTGAGTCGTGAATTCCCCGTCTTGACTCCATAACGTAATGTTTTCGATAGTTTACGCTAACCTGATCTGACCCTACGCCAGTGGTCAAAGTGATCAGGTCCGTAAAAATCGACATTAGGTCAGGGGTCTTGTGTTGATTTTGACCTAATGTCGGTTGCAGCCCCTAACCTAAAGAGTTAGGTTGGGCTCGTTAGTCAAAGAAACGGCCCGGAGGTGACTACCGGCCTTTGAGGCACTCGCCTCAAAACATCGGATGTTGAGGAGAAAACTATGCAAATCGAATTGAACAAGCTTCGTACGGCTGTGACGGCCAACCTGAGCAAGACCCAGAAGGCCAAGCAGGCTGCTGAGGCTGCCTTCCTGAAGGCCAAGGCGGCGTACGATGCTGCTCACGCTGAGCATGCCAAGGCGACGGAGGACCACGCGAAGATCGCGCAGCTTTTCCCCGTCGAGACCGCTGCGAAGGTCAAGAGCAAGCCGGGTCCCAAGGCCAAGGTGAAGGCGGCTGCTGTGGCGGCGGCCCCCAAGGGCAAGCCGGGTCCCAAGGCGAAGGCGAAGCCGGGTCCCAAGGCGAAGGCGGCCCCCAAGGCAGTGGCAGCCCCGAAGGCGAAGGCGGCCCCCAAGGCAAAGACGGGCCCGAAGAAGACCCGCAAGAAGGCCGACGGCAGCATGACCATGGTCGAGCGCCTCGTGGCCGTGATCGGCAACAAGATCCTGACCGCTGGTGAGATGGCTCAAGGCCTCATCGCCGCCGGTAACCCCCCGACCAGCAAGAACCTGCCCGCGTACATCAGCTCGGTGCTGTCGAGCACGGTGGACGAACAGGGCAACAAGGTCTTCGAGGCCGTGGAGCGCGGTAAGTATTGCGTGGCTGCCAACCGCAAGACCGCAACGGCAACGACCAAGACGGCAGCGGCCCCGAAGGCTGCTCCGAAGGCCGCTGCTCCGAAGGCCGTGGCGGCTGCTGTCGCTGCCCCGACCCCAGCTCCGGAGGCCGCATCCGACGGCCAGAGCCCGGCGGACAAGCTCTTGGCGGATATGGGCCTGGGCGATCAGTTCGGCGGTTCCGCTGCGGCTCCGCTGTCCTGAAGAAAAGCTTGCACCTAGCAAGCTAGACAGTCTACATACGCTGCCCGGCGACGGCAGAACGCGGAAACGGACCCTCCTGAAATCCTTTCGCGTTCTGCCGCTCGCCTTTAAACTGCTCGGGACTGCCGATAAAGACCCTACGAGCCGCCTGGTGTAGAGCCAAGCAATGGACGTAGGCGACTTACTTGAGGGTCAGGGCAAGTTCTGGTTGGTGCGCAAGGTCGAACCGGCTTTGCGCACGGCCTTTGTTGAAGATCAGGCTACCCACGTCCAGCAGTTGAGTTTTGATACCTTGGAGGGGTTCACGCGACTGTGTAACCCAACGCTGGATTGGCCTACCGCAACATTGCCCCAGGTGCGGCACGGGCGTCTGGTGACTGTCATCCGAGCCGATCTGGCCGACCCTCAACTTCTAGCCCGCTTCAAGGATTGGGTCCGGATGGACGAGTTTCAGATTGGGGGCGCGTTGTACCTGAATCCAGAGTTGCGGCTAGGGTTCCGTGACCGCCTCTTGGTGACTTACCAGGATGGTACTTGTGCCTCCGTCGATATCCCGAGGGATTTCCACCCCCTCAAGGAAAAAGCGGCCCGCTTGACCCCCACTGCCCCGGTTGCCCCGAAACCGCCTCCAGTATCGTTGCTTGATCGGTTGCTGGACGAAGGGGATGACGAATGAAGCGACAACTCCCCATCATGGTTGAGCGAGCGGTCGCTGAGGTGAAAGCGCTCCAAACCGAAGTCGGGGCCGACTTCGAGGGCCGCGTCAGGCAGGAACGTGCTGTCTCTTGCAAAATCGGCTGCTCGAACTGCTGTCATCACCCGTTCCTGATCACACTCCCCGAAGGGCTGTTGTTATACCGCTGGCTTGCAGCCCACGGGCGTTGGACCCCTTCTCTACGTAAGAGGGTTGAGCAGACCCGCGACAAGACCTTGGGGCTGGCGTTTCGGGTCTGGTTGTTGAGCAACATCCCGTGCCCTCTCTTGGAGGATCGTAAGTGCGTGGCGTACGATGCTCGACCTCTGCATTGCAGGGCGACCTTCTCAAGGGGTGCTCCCGAGATGTGCCACCCGCATGAACTCGGATCCGGAACGGGCCTTGTGCCCAACACAGAGGTCATCGTGGGGTACAACAGCCAAGTGCGGGCGCTGTTCAAACGCATCGGCATCCCAGGCGCTCTCATGCCCCTTGCTGAGGCCGTCTTGTTGGGGGAGGCCATCGATTCCGGTCAAATCGAAATCGAGGACTCTGCGCTCCAGCATGCGAAGGATCTGTTCAGTGCCTAACACATGTTGCATCTGCGAGAACGCCTTTGTGGGTGGCAAGTCCTTCACGCTGACTCCCGAGGAATTGGCGGTAGCGGGTCCCGACGCCCCTCAAGAAGTCCACTATTGCAAGCACTGCATCAAGGTGATGGAGGACCGCGAGTCTGGGGCTCAGTTGCTCAAGGGGCTCTACGAGATGCAGTTGACGGCCCGTGGTGTACCTAACGCCAGAGCGATCTCAGAACGCTTTCACGCTCAACTGCTCGCCAAGGCGAAACAGGGCACGGTAAGGAAGATGCACTGAATGGAAACGACCGTTGAACACCACTTGAAGACCTTTCGTGAGCTACACGGCGAAGAAGCGTGGCGCAGTGAAGTGCAGCGCCTAGCCTTGGCGGGGATCTGTACCAGCCCCAAGCACGAAGCTTTTTGGCAAGAGTTCACCAAGGACTTCGAGTGGCTCGATTGGGCGGCCTTGAAGCAACAGGCGGTGGGGCAGGCTTCTCCCAGGAGTCCCGGCTCCGGTCCTATGCGCCCCGATCAGATGATGGCGGAGATGCTCCGCAAACAAATGCCGGGGATCAAGACGCAAGCCCAGTACGATGCGGTGGTGGGCTCTCTCGACGCCGTACGGCTCGTGGTCAATGCCATCCTGGAGGGCGGGGGCACCAAAGAGGCAGAGGCTCGCCGGGCTCTTGAGATGACCTTCACGGTGCTGGCGAAAGCCACCGAGGTCACCGACAAGCTCCAGGACAGCCCCGAGGCCGCCTCAAGCCCCGAGGCTGAGAAGTTCAAGACCCCGCCCGCACAGTTTCACGAGCATGACGTGCATGCCAAGCTCATGGGTGAGCTTGCAACGCTAGGAACGCTGGACGCCTTGAACACTTGGTACGCACAGACCAAGCCTGAACGTGATCGTGTGGTGACCCAGAGTCTCCGGAACTCCCTCTTGGACTCGATCCGGGCGAAGCGGAACGGTCTGGTGTGAAGGTTCTGGTTTTCGGATCCCGTGAGTGGGTCTGGGATGGCATCATCTTCCGCGTGCTTTCCCGGCTCCCCAAAGACACCATCTTGGTGAACGGGTACGCCCCTGGGGCGGACAAGATCGCCGACACCATCGGTCGCCAGCTCGGATTCGAGGTCAGGCCCTACCCGGCTGACTGGACCAAGTTGGGACCAGCAGCGGGCCCGATCCGAAACGCAGAAATGCTCGCCAAAGAGCACCCGGACCCGCAGGGCATTCGGATCGACAAGGGGTTCGGTTTCTCAACGGGGCGGCAGAACAAGGGCACCCACGACATGGCCGAGAAGCTGTGGGGTGCCCGGATCAGGTTTGAGATCATCTTTCCGCCATGAGTCTGAAAATGAACACACGTGATCAAGTCTTCGAGAGCCTCGACAACGCTGTGGCGAACGGTTACGCCATGTCTCAGATGACGGCGGAGCAGATCGTCCTCGACCTCTGCACGTACGACGCTGACCTGGAGAAGTTAGAGCCCGAGGTCTTGGTGCCGCACGTCAAAGAATGGTTGGGTCAAGCAGCACTCTAACGACACCGACTCAGGGCCGTCGGTACGTGGGTGGATTTTCTCGTAGGAAGCGGTCTACGATCCGCTGACTCATTCGGTCCGCGATGGTCTGCTCGATGTGCCGCTGCCGGGCCTTTTCGCTCGTGAAGGCGAGATGCCACAGGGGTTTGTCCCCCTTCTTGGCGAACACGATGGCGTAAGGTCGGCCCCCGGCCTCGTACTCCCAGACCAGCAGGTCAGAGCCCTTGGGCGTGTAGGGCTTCATGCCCCGCGTCTTGGGCGGCAGGTAACTCCGGTCGAGGCTCAGCACGTTCACATCCTACCGTGGTACAAATAGTCTCGCCGATGGTGTACTAAGGTAGATGGTCGAGCCTTTACGCCGAGGGAATCTTCCGCACGGTCGTGTTCACTTGCAAAAAGAGTCCCTGGCTCCTGTCACCGCGTGCGGTAAGCCTCACCAAGGGACTGGGCTTGTGGTGGTCACACGGTTAGACCTCGTGACCTGTGGCCGGTGTCGTCAAACCTTGGACTTCACCAAAAGCTCGCGCACTAACTCAATGCAAGTGGGCTTCGAGACGGCATACGGGATTCAACGTCCCATTGAGTCAGAATGATCCAGTACCTCAAAGGCGATGCCACCCTCCCCCAAGGCGCAGGCCCTAAGCTGATCGTCCATGTTTGCAACTCGTTGGGTGGTTGGGGTCGCGGGTTCGTCCTCGCGATCTCGAACCGTTGGCCATACCCCGAGCGGGAGTACCGGCGTTGGCACCGAGAAGGCCACGACTTGTTGGCTGGGAAGTTCCAGCTCGGGGCCATTCAGGTTGTCCCAGTGCAGGGTGATCCGCCGCTCTCTGTGGTCAACATGATCGCCCAAGAGGGCTACGGGAAGGGCAACCTGAATCGGCACCGCACCAGTGAGCCGGACTCCCGACCCCCGATCAGGTATGACGCTTTGGAGCAGTGCTTGACTGAGGTCGGGTACCTGGTCAAGAGTGGTCCGGCCCAGGGGGCGAGCATTCACATGCCCCGGATCGCAACGGGCCTTGCGGGTGGGACCTGGGGTGAAGTCGAGCCCATCATTGAGCGAACCCTGAGTCACGCTCAGGTGACCGTGTACGATTTATGAGTGCCCCGCACAACAAGCAACGGTACGGTGAGACTTGGGATCAGCAGCACATCAATCTGTGCCGTGGGATCCTGGAGGCTATACGCACTCAAGTTGTACTCTCCGGCGGTTGGGCATGGCATTTCATGTCGCCCAAGGGCCACGTGGAGTTGAAGCACGCTCACGACCACAAGGACATTGACCTCTTCGTGCCCCCGCAGGAGGTACCAGAAGTGGTGGCGTTTTTGAAGCGCGCAGGGTTCGAGCGAACGTGGACTAAGTATGATCGGCTGGAGAGCAAAGAAGACTTCCGACGCTATGAGAAGACCAGCCAACTCCCGGGGCTAAAGACCCGTCGAGTCACCATCGACTTCTTTGTCCGAGCTGTGCCCGAGCGGTTGGTGCAGGGGTTCCGCGTTGTGGAGCCCGCAACCTTACTCACGTTCTACTCGAACATTCACACGAGCGACAAGTGCTTCGCGGTGAAGGCTGCTTCACGTTTACTGGCCCAGGGTATTGACCCTGAGGGGCATCCTGATCTCGTGGCGATCCCCGCCTAAACAGGGCCGGGAGAATCCCGGCCCTGTTTAGCACAACACTCTTACTCAGCGGCGACCGCCATTTGAGCAGTACCCAACGGAGAGGGGTTGGCCAACTGCTCAGTGGGCAATCGCATGAAGTCGTAGTCCTTAGCGGAAGGCACAAGCGTCCCTACGATCTTGCGAATGTGCGCCATGGTCAGATCTGCTTGATCAAAGGACAACTGGACGGTCACCGTTTGTTGTGGACCGACGGCAATCACCAGGGTGTTGGGCTTGGGCATGTCATCCTCTGCTTGGGTTTCTGAGTTAGACGGCTCTGCGTTCAACTCATTGGGGACCACCGGAGTGCCCTCTGAGACGGCCACCGAATTCGCTGTGGTGACAGCCGGGGCCGCTGTACGGGTCGTTCGCAGCGAGTCAGCTTGGTACTTTGCCCACCTCTTGGTCGGAACGAAGGTCGTAATGTTCACACAGCGATCCGTGTAGTCCGCCGCCAGATCCCTGACCTTCTTGGCATAGTTGTCAGCGGATCGAGCGTCGCCGTGTTCTTTGTTGATCCACCGCTTCTGGAATTCCTCCACGAGGGCTCCGATCCCCTGGACCGAGATATCCTCGCCTTCTTGAGCGACACGCACTAGAGAACGGACGGCTGTAACGACCTGCTTGGCACGCTTCTGCGTTAAGTTGCCAGCGTCAGCCTCGCGTAAGATCCAACGACACGCCGCCCAGATAGGGTCCGTCACCTGATAGGTGATCGGGGTGTTCGCAACAAGATCCTTGGCAGTTGGTGGAGTTTCGAGTATAGTGGTCATAGTTGCCCCTCCTTAAGGGGTAGCTGAGCGCCCGAGGTTTCGAGTCGAGGACGCTTTGAAAGAGGGGCTGGCTTGATCGCCAGCCCCTCTTTCGCTTTTCTAGCTACGTAGATCCGGCACCGCAACCAAATAAAGGATCGTGGCTATCGAATTCTGATTTCGTGGCTGTCGAACTGCGCGGCGGATACTTCGCTTATACTGGATCTAGCCTGGAAACTCTTTTAGAACCAAGGACTTAGGCATCACTGGTGGGGCCAGCCGCACGATAAGGGCACTCGGATGCTCTCCCGGTGCGAAGGGTTGCGCGATAGGGCGCACTTACCTCGACGGTCCACAGGGCTTCACGATGCATCATGAAGTTTCCAATGCCATTCGGCGTTCGTTCGCTGGTGTAGGCGTGCAGAATGCCGTCTGACCTTGACTGTCCCCGCTGCCATCACCCGATGACCCAGCACTACGTGGGTGAGGGGTGAGGTGACAAGTGCTGGGAGCGTGATCACCCGCATGACAGCGGGCGCTGCGGGTGTCGGTACAAGCCCCCTGAAAAACCGAGTCCCGTGAGGGACCTGTGGGATCACCTGCTCAAAGACTAACTGTTTTGTGCGGCCCGTAAGTAAACCCATGTACGCCTACCGCCGGACAGCAGCAACGCGACCCTCGCAACCGGAGTTGACCGCGTTGCTTGAGAAAGCCGTCGATGTTCACTCTCAGTTACAGAGGTGGATCGATCGTTTTCCCGCCATCCTGAAAGAGGCGCGGAAAGAAGCCCAAGACCTCCCTGAGGGTCTTGTGTGGCAGGACCGTTTTGTCCCGTACTGGAGCGAACTAGACGCCTGGGAAAAAGAGCTGTCGGAACTCTCGTACCAGGCTGAGGGTCTAGAGTACCCCAAGGGTTCCGCCAACGTGGCGTTACGCCGGACGATTGAGAACACCCTTAGCAAGCACTCTACCCCCGATAAGGCCAGGCTTACGTATGCCATCGATAGGGTGCATTTCGAGTTCTCCACGAAGCTGAACCGAAAAGACCACATTGCCTACGAGATCTCTCGCTTGGAGACATGGGCCAGGGCCTTTGAAGCGTGGACCCACGAAGCCAAACGCACTCTCCTGGCCTCAATCAAGTTCACTCGTTAGCTCCGAGTTGGTGTAGCCGCCTTTCATGGCGCTACCCCTCGAAAAACTCCTGGCAGTCAAAATCATCATCTCGCATCAGAACTGTGCTGATGGCACGGCGGCTGCGATGTTCCTGCACGACGTTCTCCCTGACGCCCAGATCCGGTTCTTGCAGTATGGGACCGAAGCGTATCGGACGTTGCAGGCGGAGCCCGGAATGCTCTTTCTGGACTTCTCGCCTTCCCCCGAGACATACCAGCAGTTCATCGCCCAGGGGGCGCTCATCCTGGACCACCACAAGGGTGCTCAAGCCATCGTAGAGGCGTTCGGGGAGTCCGGGGTATTCGGAGATGAGGTCAAGGACCCGGGGGTCTGCGGGGCCTTCCTGGCGTACCGTGAGGCCTGGTTTAGGCTCAAGCACACGGACGGCAAGCCCGGGCCCTCTCCGGAAGAAGCAGGGTTTGGCGGCCAGATTGCTCGTTTGGCTGGGATCCGGGATACCTGGCAGCGCCAGGACCCCACGTGGGACGAGGCTTGCGTGCTCGCTGAGGCGATGCGGTTTTACCCTGCCGAGTCCTGGCTGATTGACCGACCATTTGCCCCGGAGAATCGAGCTTGGTGGGACGCTCGCCTGGCTACCGGCCGTATCTTGGTTGAGCGCAACGTCAGGTCCGTGAAGAAGGCAGTTGATGGGGCGTACCGCTTCACGACTTCGCGAGGCACCCGTGTCTGCCTGTTTTCGGGGGTCCCATTGTCGAGCGACGCCGCCGAGTTGGTGGACCATGATGCGGACCTTGTGGTCGGGTTCGACTACTACGCGATGGAGCAGGGTGTGGCACCCTTGGTCTTCTCAACCCGCTCCCACACAACCTTCAACTGCCTGGAATTCTGCAAAGCGCACGGCGGGGGCGGCCACACCAAAGCGGCAGGCTTCTCGGTCAAGTTCGATCCGAAGGTGGGGGCACAGGATCCCTACTCGGTGTTCGAGGGCTTGTTGGAACGCTACGAAGCGTCGGTTCAACCGGGCTGATAATTCATGCGTGACGGGGGTTTAACGAACCGCTCACTCTGAGCGCCGTGGAGCCCCTTTGGACCAAGCCCTGCACTCTGAGCGTGTAGCTCACCGCTTCCTGATCGCCTCGTTCAAGCCGGGCGACTACATCTTGTTCGGCAAGTTCCGGAACAAGCGTGGGCGCGTGGTCCGCATCTTCAACGATGAGCGGGACATCCCGTACATCGAGATTCAGCCGGTGCCCAAGGGCCGCAAGAAGAACAGGATTTTTGGGCTCTACACGATCCGCCAGATGACCCCTGAGGCCATCCAGGAAGCGCAGCAGTTGGAGGCGGCGGAACGGGCTCTCGTCCACAAGGTGGCGGCCCGTTACCTGGAAGCCACTCAGATGCCGCCTGGGTGGGTTGAGCACAAAGGGTCTGCGGGGCGTTCCTTTTGGATCAGCCCCGACGGTAAGGCGGAGATCAGCGACACGGGTCGTAAAGGCAGCCCGCAGCGCTTCCAGGTCTTCTTTCTTCAGGACGGGAAACGGCACGAGGACATCGGCTGGCCGTCCCTCAAGAAGGCGCTCCAGTACCTGAGTGGCGAAGTGGGGTTGAGTGCCCACCCAATGGCCAAGCGGGAGGGCGGCAACCTGGAGAACTTCCTGGACGGCTTCGCACGACGGCACTCTAGGCTTGGGCGGCTTCTCCCTAAGGTCGTGGAGAAAGCTCAAGGATCCAGCTCGGGGCACGGAGAAGCTCGCCAACACGGTAACGAGATCTGGCTGTTCCCGAAGTTCTGGGACCTCGATCTCAAGACCCAAGATTTCGTACTGGCTCACGAGATCGGGCACTATGCGTTGAGTCGGAAACCCGGCACCTGGTTGATGGACCTCGGGAAAGAGCTGGGCGTTGACGTGTGGGACACGGGCAGCCTACCCTTCGGACAGTTCAATCAAGACGAGGCGTTCGCGGATTCCTTTGCTAGTTACTTCTTAGAGCCGGGTGAACTGCGGAGACGCTACCCTGCTTGGGTTACTTTCGTTGAGGCCGTCCTGTGAACACCATGCAAACACGATTGGTCGAACGCTTCACACGGGTAGGGGCCTACTCCGAGGACACCCTAGAGATTGTTGCGGCCGGTCTTGCTCTACTGATCGCGCAGAACTACATCGTCACCAACCCCTTCTTCGATGAGAAGGAGATCCGAAACTACCTGCTGTTGCGCAAGCAGTTTCACGGGGACTTCGTTCAAGCGTGCCTGGACTTGGCAGACGCCTTTGAAGAGGGGCAGTTCGGTCAGGCGGTTCTACCCGCTGTCCCAGCCTTGCGGGCCATCGGGCATCTCGGGGTCAAGCAGGATCAGCAAGCAATCCGCCAACTCGCAAGAGCGTTCCGAGGGCTCAAGCACCTCAAGTACCGGGATGTCGAAAACCCGAAGCTCATGCGTCTCATCATGATGGCGCGTAAACTTGATGTCACCACCGGGGCAGATGGTAGGGACATCAAGGACTTCTTGGAGAATCTTGTTAAGATCCAGGCGGTGCCGACAAGACTCCGGACCCTTCTTCGCAAAGTCATCAAGTTGCCCGTCCCGGGCAGGACGCTCACCGAGAATGCCGATCCAGGCGCTTGGTTCGAGATGCCCGAGGACAAGAAACAAAGCCTTCGCGAGCTGACCGAGAAGGTTGAGCAAGAGCAGCTTGGGATCTGGGAGAAGTACAAAGACGCCAGTGACGATGAGCGGATGGCGGCTTACCAGAGTGCTGCCCGTCGCCTACAGAAGATTCAGAGCATCGCAGGCGTGAACCTGGGTGTTATCAAGCGTGACGATGAGGTCCCGCTTGACACGCTTTTGAAGAAGGAAACGCGACTCGAATCCGACGGACCGACGGAGTACACACGACTCAAAATTGAGGACTACCTCAAAAAGACAGGGGCGTACCGCTTCCAGCGCAAGGAAGGTGATCCGCTACCTCGTGAGGTCAGCAAGCTGCTCACATTGTTGCGCAAGGCCAAGACCTTCTCGACAATGCAGCGCGTGATCAAGGATGCTGTGGATCGTCAGGTGTTGGGCAGGGCGTCCACCGAAGATGTCGATCACATCATCACGCAAGCGAACAAGAACCGGGCGTTGAAAGAGGGGAAACCTCTCACGCCTCTACAGTTCGAGCCTAAGAGCGTAGAGCAGTTTCAGGTGGACCACGATACGGGCCCCGTGGCGTTCGACCCTGAGTACACGGATGACGAAAAGAAGCAGTTGCTGGGTCGTGTCTCCCGTGCTTTGAGTGATCTAGAGAGTGTCTACGGAAAAGGCTTCTGTGGTAAGCATGCCAAGAAGCTCGCGTTCCGTTTCAACAAGGGGTACAGCGGGACCGCTTCCGCTCACTACTTCGTTTGGGATGACCGTCGGACGTGGCAACCCAGGGTAACGTTTGGTCCGGAGTTCGAGGGCCTCTTGGCTCACGAACTCTCGCACTACCTGGAAGACTTGCTGGCGTACCAGATTCAGAAGCAGGACGAACCAGAGCGCATCGAGGCCCTCCTGGGTAAAGGGATCGAGGGAGGACCAGGCGTCCTGTTCTCCAACACGGGGGTGTCCCTGAGGCTCTTCGCTGAGGGTGGTGCCCTGGAGAGTTACCGAGGACACCTAAGTAAGTCGGTCCCGGAGTTCGTTGAGTTCATCGACGCCGTGCTTGCAACCCCGGACTACAAGCGCTGGGAGGACAAGCTTGGATCAGCGTACGACACCGCACTGCCCATGGCCATCAAGGCGCTGACAGGGATGAGCTACTACGACTTGCCCAAAGAGCACCCGTACTACGGTTTGATCGACAAGGCGCAATACCGCTCGGACCTGCCCCCGGAAGTGAACGACGAGACTCAGAAGCAGTTCAAGAACCTGATGGATGGGGATGGGCGCAAGCTCAACTACTACAACAGCTCCACCGAGGTCTGGGCCCGGATGTGCGAGCAGTACGTGTACAACCGGCTGATCGATGCGGGGATCTCGAACCCCTGGCTCACACAGATGAACTACGAGGAAGATGTCTTCATGAACGAGAAGACCTTCGATACGCAGTTACGTCCGATTATGGACAAGATCTTCGCCAAGCTGAAAGGCCGCAAACTCATTGCCAGTGTGCCCATGAGCCCCTTGCGTGAACGTCTGGCAGACCGCTTCTTGCTCATCAATCGGGTAGCTGCTCGTTACAAAGAGAAGAAGCAGGTAAAGTCGGAGGACGGCGGCAAGACTACCGTCTACGTCTACTCTGAGCGGCAGATCGCCAATCGGAACAAGGCGAAGGCTGAGCGAGTCCAAAAGCTCAGCGGCGCTATCAAGAAGCTGAGGGCCAAGGTCAAGAAGGACTTGGGGTCCAAGGATCCTGAGACGGCTCGTACAGCACTCGCGGTGGCCCTCATGGATCATACCTATGAGCGAGTTGGCAACGAGAGTTCTGCCAAGGACGGGCACTTCGGGGTCACGGGGTGGCAGCGTAAGCACGTGAGCTTCGGCAAGGACGGGGCGTTCATCAAGTACGTGGGCAAGTCCGGGGTCAAGCACGAGAAGAAGGTCACGGACTCGGCGATCCGTAGTGCGTTGAAGGCTGCTTACGACTCCCTGGAAGGTGATGACACGGGCGTTCTGGAGTGGGACGGGGGCAAGGTCACGGCCGAGAAGGTGAACCAGTACCTGGAGCCCTTTGACGTTACGGCCAAGGACATCCGTGGCTTCCACGCCAACGACCAGATGCGGGTCAACCTCAAGAGCGTGCGCTCGAAGGGCGGCTCGCTTCCTGAGGACAAGAAGAAGCGTGAGGACAAGCTCAAGAAGGAGTTCGCGGAAGCTCTTGAAGCGACCGCAGAGTGCGTGGGGCACGAGGCCGCTACACTCAAGAATCAGTACCTTGTCCCCGGCCTAGAGGACTCGTTTCTCAAGGATGGGACGGTCATCGACAAGCTCGGGAGCCAACACGAAGACGAGATCCCCGGCGGCTTGGCGGACAAGAAAAAGCCAAGCGACTTTGACCCCAAGCAACTCGCCAAGGGAATCAAGGTCGAGCTGGAGCACACCGATGATCGAAATCTCGCGCAAGAGATCTCGATGGATCACTTGACCGAAGATCCGGATTACTACAGCAAGCTTGAGAAGATGGAGTCGGAAAAATGAGCTACGATCGTCGCACAGCCAGCTTATTCGATCAGAAGCTGGCTCGCGCTGTCTCTAGGGCTAAAGCTCATTGGGGGTCGGGCTGGGCGAACCTCACACCCAACATGCAAAACGCTTATGTTTGTCAAGGCGTGGTTGCGGAGCTTGGTTCCATGGATTGGGATCACCTGGACTCCGCTGATCCTGAGGTCCAGAAGGTCGTAGATCGGCTGAAAGCAATTTCTGAGTTGTGTTTGGATGCGACTCGAAGTTGAGGCGATCAAACTTCATCGCACTTGACGGGACAGCTCGGGCCTCGCGGTGAAGATCCGCAAGTAGGACACGGGGACGTGGGCTTGACGTAATCAGGGATCGTGTGGACTGGGGCGGTGGCTTCGACCCACACGACTCGGGTCCTGTTGTCGTGCCCGTGGATCGCCACCACGTCATCGATGGTGGCGTACATACCCATGGAGGAACGCTTGGCGAGCCAGTGAATCACGCATTCACGGTTCGTGAACTCCACTCCTTCGGCTACGACACCTGTACCACTGACACCCGAGGAATCTTCGTCACGATGAAGCTGAAAGAGGCGCATTGGATTTACTCCTGGATACGGGTCGAACCGCACCCGCACACAATCTCAGCGGAACTATAGAAGGCTCCGCAATCGGCACATTCAAGTGGGAACATGTCCGGCATATAGGTGTGGACCGGGACATCGATCTTTAGGTGCTTGGGTTGCCCAACTATGACTAGCTCGTTGACCTTACCCCGCTTGTCGCCCTTCGAGTTGACGTTCCGCTTAGCGCCCACGGTGTGCAGATCGAAGCCCTCGTACAGCTCATGAACCAAGGGGGCGTCCGAGTTGGACTGCACGCACATGACACCGCGATCCACAAGTTTGCGAAACAGCTCGGCAAGTTCCCGTTGTTCCTCGGGCCCGAACTGCCCTGCGTAGGCTGTAAAGCTGGCGGTTTCTGAGACAGGGACGTAGGGCGGATCGAAGTACACGAGGTCGCCCGCTTGGGCGTCGTGGACCGCCTCAGCAAAGCCGCCGACCCGTAGGGTAGCGAAGCGTTGAAGGGTTTCTTGACACGCCTCGATGTTGTGGCGGTCATAGAGGCTGGGGTTGTCGTACTTGCCGTAGGGGGCGTTGAACTTCCCCGAGCGGTTGACCCGGTAGAGGCCATTGAAGCAGGTGCGGTTCAGGTAGAGGGTGCGGGCCGCCTTCTCAACAGGCCCCTCGTGCTCCGCCGCTCGAACGCGCTTGAATTGGGCTTCCGTGTTCCAGTCCTCGTCTAGTTTGTATTGGTCCAGACGGCGCAGTAGCTCGGGAAGTTGATCGCGGACCACCTGGTAGCAGTTGATCAGCTCGGGGTTGAAATCGTTAAGGACGGCTTGGCGGAAACGCCGCCGGTCAGCGAAGTAGAAGAACGTGGCTCCGCCGCCGATGAAGGGCTCGTAGTACGTCAAGCTCTTGTGGGTGATGAGTCGGGATAGGACGCGGAGCAACTGGCTCTTGCCTCCGACCCACTTGAGAAACGGCGCTGTCCTTGTCACTCGTCCTCAGCATCGGCCAACGTCTCGGCCTCAGCGGTCACTGCTTGGATGAAGTCTTGGAAGAAAGCCTGCCAGGCACGTACCGTAGGGATTTCCCCACGCTCTTTAGCCCAGGCTTCGTAGGCAGTGATGACCTCGGGACCCACCGCTTGAAAGAACAAGGCACGCAAAGGGTTGTCGGAAGCAAGGGACCGTTTCAGGACAGTTTGGGCAGCCTCAAGGAACAACGCGGTAGACTCGCCACCGACTTCGCAACCCTTCTCGAAGGCATCCTTCGCGAGAGCCAACAGGGCCTCTTGGGCCTGTGCCGGGGGGATGTGGGCTCCCACCATGAGCTGGTACGCGGGATCGAAAGCAGGTAGGTCGGTGGTCATGAATCGATGGCCTCGAAAAGGGCGAATAGGTCTTGCGGGGCTGCGTCCCTGGGCTTCATGTCGGACATCGGGGAATAGCTCAGGCGATGCACGGGGGATACACCGAGCCGGTCCAAGGCTTCCCGGTGTTTGGGTGTGCCGTACCCCGAGTTCTTGGTGAGCCCGTAACCCGGGTGCAGGCGGTCCAGCTCCGCCATGATGCGGTCGTGGAACACCTTGCCGATGACCGAGGCAGCGGAAACCGCCGGAATCAGAGCATCGGCTTTGGGTAACGCCACGGCCCCCTGGACGCCCCGGCTGCCGTCGATGATGACCAAGGGTGTCTGCGTGTGCCCTTTGGCCCGGTGAGCACCCAAGGCCCCCTGAATGGCCCTGGAGTGAGCCTCAAGCAATACCTCACCAACGCCCCGTCGGTCGATCTCGTCCGGGTCCACCCGGATGATGCAGTGCGAGAGCACCGTCAGGCTCTCGTAGAGCCGCTCCCGAACCGCTCCCGTGAGCTTCTTGGAATCCTGGACCCTGGGATCCGACCACCCTCTTGGCGCTACAGCAGCACAGACGATCAACGGCCCGGCCCAGCTCCCGTACCCGCACTCATCCGAACCACATACGAAGTCGTATGTGGGCAGATCTCGGGCCAACGCAGGGGGAATTTCACCGGAGGCCATGGAGGATCCTTTCCGCTCGGTTGGGTTCTCGTTTGCGGAGTTCGGCCTCGACTCGGTTGTAGAACGCGGCTCGATTCAGCATTCGGTATCGCACGGTGGAAACCATGCCGCCGCCCATCCGGAGGGCACTGAACGTAATGGTCAGGAACGAAACCATGGCCAGCGTGCTCAGGCGTTCGACCTGGAGCTTGGCGAGGATCAGGTCCGCATCGGGGGCGAGTTCCCCAAGCTCGGGGCTCATCCGTTCGTAGATGGCATCGACCAACGAGTCGTCGGACCCTTGCCACGTGTAGATCGTTTCGAGCCACGACTCCATGTGGGGTGATTACACCACGCGGAGGATCAACCGCTCAATGTGTGATTGTGCCCGTTTTGCGTATGATTGTGCCCGGAATCGGTCGTGCCATGGGTGTGCCCGGAGTCAGTTACTGAGATCCCTGTGGCGCTGGACCCTAAGGTATGGGTGTGCGAGGTCTGGTTTAGGTTCAACGTGTAGGTGTACCACACATCAACTCCGTGGTTACCATGATGAAGACCTACGACATCAAAGGTACCGTTCACGAGGTCCGTTGCCGAGAAGGTCCTGACTGCCCCGTCAACACTGACCTTTAGAAATGCCGTAACGTTGTCGTTAGGTACGCCATAGAGCGACCCCAAAGCGATAGTTACGCTAGCGCCCCCACCCACAGGGGCACTGTTCACGTAGTCGGTGACGAAAAAGAAGGGTTTGGCACCTGGCACGACTCCACCGCCGATTGGTTTGGTGAAGACCTCAGACAAAGCGCTACCGTTGCGGCCTGTGCCGTTGATTGTGATTGTGCCACCTATCCAACCCGCTGGGAACGTCACGTCCATGGTGCGGGGCACCCCGGGCTGTGCAGTGGGGACGCTACTGGCGGCAGGTTGCGCGATAGAACCCTGAGCCAAGCCGTCTATCTCTAGAGAATCCAGGGCATACCAGCCCGTCAATGTGATCGCGGTGTTTACAGCAGTCGTTGCCCCCACCGTATGAGCGTGTCCGGGGTCTGAAACAGTGGTGTTAGCCGTACCACTGTTGACTGCGAGGCCTGTGGTACTTGAGTTGTTCGTGGGTGTGGTTGAGTCAACCGTGAGAGGGTCCGCGCCGCCTGCGTGCGTTGCAGCATGGTTGGTGGGGGTACGGGCGTCAGAAAGTCGGGGATCATTTCCTGCCGTAACCGTGTTGGCCGCTGCGCCGTATGGGACTTCTTCCCACGCTGTGTTCGTAGCGTTCCGTTTGAGAAAGCCGTTCGCGAGCTTGGCAGGAAGCGCGTCTGCTTGCAGACCAGCTACTGACGGGGCCGGGTAAACGCCTGCCAAGTCGCCACTGGCTGGACCTACGGGTGGCCCCCCACCGAAGACGATGGGAGCATGCGTCCACTGGTTCAGGAAGGAATCAAAAATGAGAGTGTCCCCGTTACTCGGGGGCGGGACTTCAATCGGGATCCCCTCAAGGCCTACAACCGTGGGATTCGGGTATGTCCCCGAGAGGTCGCCACCTGCGGGGCCAGTTGGGGGGCTCCCTGAGATCCAGTTGGTGCCGTCGGACCAGTTGGGTCCATTTTCCGTTGTGTTCCAGACTACGGTCCCTGAGGGGTATCCCGCAGCATCCGGAAGGGTCAACGTCGTGTACACCTCTGGGGTGACAAACATCTGGGCGATGATGACGCCCACTTGATGGAACTTCCGAATCGTGCCTGCCTCAAACGAGAGCAACGAACGGCTAGATCCCGCGATGTCGATGAAGCCGCCCACCGGGACATAGCAGGCGACTTTACGATTCTGGTTCTCGTACCCCACGTCCAGATCGTTGATCAGGACCGGATTCGTGTTGGGACGCCCATCGGCCAGCAAGCCCGTGTGGGTCAGCCGGATCAGAAGGACCGGGCGGGGGGCTGGGTTCGGCGTGGGCATACCAAGAGCCCCGCACTAAAGGATCCCCTAATCGTTCTCGTAGGGCATGGCGCTCAATGACCTGGACCGTTGGAACCGCAAGCAAGCGGCATACATTCGCCGGAAAGCCCTGCAAGAGCGGGCCATCAACCATCTGGGCGGTAAGTGCCGGATTTGCGGCTACGACAAATGCATGGCGGCCCTGGACTTCCACCACACCGATCCTCAAGGCAAAGACTTCAACATCTCGTCGGGCCTGACTTCGTGGGAACGGATCAAACCTGAGCTTGAGAAGTGCGTGCTCTTGTGCTCGAACTGCCACCGTGAAGTTCACGACGGGTTGCACCCGGGGTACCTCGAACTCGATGGCGCTTGGGGCTCACAGTACGACACGGGTGTAGAGGATGAGCTGGAGTTGATGGACTCATGAGAGCCTATTGGTTAGACGCAAAAGAGTGCCTGGATCTCCCTCTTGAGGAGTTGCAACGGCACGGGGTTCTGTACGAATTGATCCCAGTTAACGACCCTTGGCCCCACCTGAATCGAATCAAGGCGGAGCGAGGGTACGTTGCTGAGGACTTGGTGGACCTGAACGCAACGCGGCCGGATTTCGAGAAGCTGGGCCAGGCGTTCAAGCGTGAGCATTCTCACGATGAGGACGAGGTTCGCTTCATCCTCTCGGGCGGCGGGACCTTCGACATCCGGTCAAACGATGACTGCTGGATGCGCGTCTGGGTTGAGCCCGGGGACCTGATCATCATCCCGGCGGGTCGCCACCACCTGTTCCACTTGACCAGCGAAGGCATCGAGGCCATCCGGCTGTTCAAGAACGAGGCGGGCTGGGTGCCTAGCTACCGTTAGATCAACGGGGAACAGCACCGACCATCGCCAGGGGCTCGTTTGAAAGCTCGAACCGCATCACCTGCTCAAACCCGACAGGGACCCGAAGGAAGGGCCCGTCGAGATACAGGGTGGCATCGGTCGTGAGGCTGGTGAATATGAACTCGTCCCCCAGCCAGACCAAGGAGCCCGTCTCGGTTTCAGAGCAGACCTCACGCACAACGGTTTGAAGCCGCTTCGAGCGAAGGGGCAGCACTGTTCCGCCCGAAGACCTGATGGCCCCCGTGGAGCCCGCTCCAGTGCCCACCCAAAGCCCTGAGCAGGCATAACGAATCTTCCCTGGGGGTGCCACGCGGGTCATGGCTGCCGGGCACGTGTGGCTGAACAGGGCCTCGTTGAGCACTCGGCGGCTCACCACCTGTTTGTCCACCGTCACGGACATCCGGGGGATCAGGGTGACCTTACGTTCGTCTGAGAGCGCTTTCTTGAGCGCCTTGGTCAACAGGTGCTTTCTCTCGAAGATCTGGCAGAAGCGGCCCTTACTGAGCACTGGGTCACTGTTGATCGCGAACAGGAAAGCCTTAGGGCCGATGTTGTGGCTCGCCGACAAGACCGTGCCATCCCCGCCCACGGTGATCACGAGGTCCCCGTGCCCCGCCTTGAAGCTCTGCCCCGCACCTTCCACGACCCACGGCTTCACCTTGAGTTCGTGCAAGACGGTCGAGACGAGATTCACGGTACGCATGTGACGCTCGTGAGAGCCCTCCATGCGGAGCCTCGATACAGGGCTGAGCTTACCGAACTGATCGGGGCTCATGAGGTACTGCTCCCAAGTGGATTGCTTTTTGACGAGGATCACCCTCATCGGATGTCCATTTTGGTGTTGTCCCCAAACTTGATGGCCTTACCCACGGCCTTAGAGAGAGGGATCTCCAGCATCACCGCCAGCATCCCGAAGATACGGGATGCATTGTAGAGGGAGCATTCGATGGTTTGGCAGGTCTCCCCCTCCCCACACACGATCATGAGTCGTTCACGTCCCTGATCGTCGGTCACACGGCGGACCGCAACTTGACCATCATCTGGTTCTCGGAGAGCTTGCTTGAACATTGTGTCACCTCTACCAAGTTGCCCGCTCGGAAGGTTTCCCCACCGGCATTACCGTCAACTGTACATCGTCATCGAGGTTCCAGTCGCGTAGCGCTTCGAGCGGGGAGAACTCATCGGACTCTTTGATCGCTGCAATCACATCGGCGGCTGTCGGGTTCTCAGGGGCATCCCCGTCAGGCCAGATCTGCTGGATCGAAAGAGTAACGCTCAGGTTCATGTCCAAGATGAACCGCTTCTCGTTGTCTGCCATCACTTCACCGCGTCCCTTGCATCCCCTACGATTTGATCGAGACTCACGAGCACGTCACTCGCCTCCCCCAGGGGGTACGTGGGGCGGAACTTAGGCAGCACTTCCAACGTGTACCCCAGACCCCCTGCGGAGCCATCCACGATGTACTCGGTGGGCCCCCGTTTGGACGCCTCAGCGGCGGCTTTCTGGGAAGCTGCGCTTGTGCGACAACCGTTGGGGCACTCGAAACGCTTGTAGAGCGCCTTGCCGACCCCATTCGCGCCTTCGTTGAAGACCAAGCCCTCACAGCACTCGCTGCACAGAGCGGTGCCCCGAGATGCGGAGGGACCTAAGTTCAAGGGTTGATCCGTCACGAGCATCCCGACGATGGCGTAGCGGTAGACGGGCTTGCCGTCCTTGTCCTTGGCTTCGGTGGGGTGGTCTTCTGTCTGCCGTGGCCAGATGACGGCCCGTAGGTGTTCACGCATTGCTAGCTCCAGGTTTCCGAGGCCAGTGGATTGACAAGATCCAATACACCTCAGTGTCACGCTTCTCTCGGGAGAACGTGAGCACCCAAGCCAAAGGGTTAATAGGGTGGTTCCACTTAGGGGCGAGCCACACCGTCAAAAAGATGCCTGCCCACAAGGCAGCGAACGCCCAAACCAAAGTCACCACTTTCAGCTCCTGCGTGCCGAACCTTGGAAATGTGCGTTGGGGTGCAGCCGGGCACCATCGAGCAAGATAGGCTTTTCGTCGGGCATGACCTTGTAAAGAGGAAGCCCGAGATGAGCGCTGTCATGGATTGCGTGGGCACCATCTCGGAACGGGAGATCCTCAGCGCCCTCTGGCCGTCGGCCCGAACCGCCCTGTGTGACCGTTTGACCCAAGGGGTAACCCAAGAGCTGCCCCAACAGGTGCCGCACGACCAAACGGTACACGACCTTGAACTCCCGCCACTCGTTGATCGAAACGTAGGCTAGCTCCAACCGAGGGACCGGAAGCTCGGGGTCGTCTTGCAGCTCTTGGGCACACCGCCAACCATCCTTGGACCCCTCCAAAGCCTGCTGGAGTTCCTCGATGGTTTCACGAGCTTCCTCCAGCTCCTGATCCTTGGCTTCAAGGAGGTCTTCGAGACGCTCTAGAGCTGCTTCGACTTTTTCAGAAGACATGTCAGCCCATCCCCAGGATGATGCTCATGCAGACCTGATCGAGTTTCTTGCGGTCCGGCTGCTTGGGCAACCCCGAGGTCTTGACCAACTCGTTCAGCTCTGCGTCTTGCTTGTCCGAGTACGCCACGAGTTCTTCGTAGGTCCACTTGCCGTGACGGATCTCCAGAAGCTCTTGAGCATCGGGACGACGCACGCGGATCACGCCGTCGGTCAAGATCTCACGGCACATGCGAGAGAGCCGGACGAGGTGCATCGCATGCTTGGTGTCGTAACCCCACTTGGCCTCAAGCTCAGCACGAGCCGGGTTGCGGGTCTTGACCCAGGTCTGATAGTTCTGCCACTCCCTGAGACGGCCCGTGTAACGACGCTCCAGGTCCAGCAGGTGGATGAAGTTGGTATCGAACCCGACGGCCCGAGAGGCGGCGGTCCAAACCCGCTCATCCACCTGATCTTCACCCCACTGCGTGATCTCAAGCAAGCGACGGCTGAACTCGTCCTGCATCGCTTGACGCAACGCGGGATCCAAGTGCTCCATCTCGTGCCACGACCACTGGTCGATCTGCTTCTGGATGGCCGCCTGAGCCGCCGCAAGCTGATCTGCGGGGATCACGGTCCGCTCGGGCAGGTCGAACTCAGCCCGGGTGGGCGGAGCCTTGGGAGGGTCCTTGAGCCAGCGGTAGTGGGCGTTGATACGCTTCATCTGGGCACGGCTGTACCCAGAGAAAGTGTGCTTGGCCTTCTGGCTGATGAAAGCCTGACGGGCCTCAAACAGCTTCTCCATGAGCGGGTGGACCAGCAGGTGGTCACTGGGGTCCGTGAAGATGATCTCTAGAGCGTTCGGGTTGGCGTCAGCCGCCAAGTGCATGAACTTCCGGAGGTCGAAAATCGTGAGATCCACCGGCTGGCTTTGGACCGCCTGCTCGAAGACCTCGGAGATCCCGAGGTAGTAGTGGATGGGCGCTACCGCGATACCCCGGATGTCCATGTCGCTGGTGGGCAACGATGTTCCGTACGCATGACTGCCGTGGCGAGTCATAAAGAGCGTGCGCTCGGGGAGCCACTTGAGATTGCCTGTGTACTGCGTCCAGTCGAAAGTCATAGGGTTCTTTCTACACTACTACACCGAAACTCACCAGCCGTAGCGGCTGTCCTGACGCTTTTCACGACGCTTCTGGCTCTTGAGCTGATCCCGGCACCACGAGTCCATCCAACCGCCTTGGACAAGGCTGGAGCGGAACCGGCGGTGAAGCGTGGTCATCTCGGGCAGGTTGTCCGTGGTGATGTTGGGCCAGATATCGAAGTAGATGCAGTCGAACTTGGTGCCCTTCGCGGGCTTGTACTCGAAGATGTCCCCCTGGATCACCTCCACCTTGGCCGGGAGCGTGCCCTTCACGAGATCGATGACGCCTTGGCTCTTTTCGAGCACGGTGATCTTGGTCACCTCGGGCTTGGCCGCGATGGGGTGCAAGATCATTCCGATCCCGAGGCCCGCGATGAATACATGGCCGTGAGCGTTCCAGACCACTGCACGGTTGGTCCGCTTCTCGTTCTGGGTGTCGGTCATCATGAGGGTCCGACCGACCGTCAGTTGAGCGTAGGAGCCTTCGGGGACATAGGATCCAGGGTGCTGGAAAGCCCGCATCGCGGTGAACTTGGAGTCCGCTTCGCTCACGGTGAAGTGCGTGATTTCAGCGTCCCCGCTCTTACCCGGCGGGAGGATTTCGACCATCTTGGGGAACGTCAGAGTTGTCATGCCGGTACTACAACCAGGGTCCGGGAAACTCTAGCTATCTAGTGACGATTTCACCTGACGACACTAGGGTTGCCTTGCTCATCAGGGTCTTGTTGGACACTACCCAACGATCAGCGTTGGCCGGGATGTCGGAGAAGTAACTGTTGGCTTCCCAACTGTCCTTGAACATGTCGTACACGATGCGTGGTGTGTCTTTCCCGCACCCAAAGGCTTCTGCTACCTGCTGGATCAAGTCCGGAGTCGAGGGCTGGAGCACCGATTTGCGTTCCTCCAGGCAGAAGAACCACTCGTGTGGGTCGCTCTTTACCCTGAAGCAGTACATGATCTCGTAGAGCTGCTTCTCAACCCTAACCAAGGAGCCGGGCTGCCACCGTAGCTTGGGCGGCTTGCCTGCCTGCACGACCATGCGGCCCCTAGCTTCGGGGCCGCGAAGCCCCGTCATAGGGGGCACCTGAATGCTCTTTTTCACTGAGTCGCTCCGGGGCCTCGAAAGAGCTTCTTGGCCGCTTGGTTCTTGGCCGCCGCAACGAGACTGGCTTGCGTGGCCTCGGAACGGAACGCGATCTGGGGGTAGCGCCCCTCCAGCTTCTCGAAATGCTGCATGTAGGTCTGGTACGCCCGTTCCTGAACTCGGATGTGGGATCCGTCCGTGAGGATGTAGCGAGCCAGCAGGCTCACGAGCTTGCGCTTGTCCGCCGACTTTACTTTAGGCATGACCTACTCCCTTTCGCCTCTGGTCAGCACCTCGATCTGCGAAGCCAGTGGGTCCAGGGGCCACGGCTTGCCATTGAAGTGGGTTACCACAAGCCGTAGTGATCCCGTGTCGGCATCGTGGTAGCAGTCGCGTACGTCACCCAGCAGGCGCATGGTGCCGATGTCGCAGACGATCTGCGCATGGATGTAGTTGGGCTCAGATGCCTGGAACTTGGTATTTGGCATGCCGGTACAACACCTGAGCCCGGAGAAACTCTAGGGATGGTACTTCGAGCGGCACTCGTTGCACTGCGGCTGGTTCGCATTCGTTGCTTTGCACGAACTCACGATTCGTCCCCCGGAAACGCGAGCCTGCACAGGACACCCACGCCAAAGGCATTTGCCCGCTCCTCGTTAGCGAGTCGAACGCGGAGGGCCTCGCGGCCTGCTCGCTCGGAGGCGAGGCATCGGCGCGCCCGACGCAGATCGCGCTCCAGTGCGGCGACCAGCTCACGCAACCTGGAAACCTCGTCTTTTCGGGCCTGCCTGTCCGCATGGGACAAAGCCGCCGGCATGCGCTCATCTGCCTCGCTGGACAAGAGGCGCGAGCCTCGTCTGTACGCCGCCGCGCTCACGACTTCTCCTCTTGGTCGTAGAACCAGATTGCAGTGCTCAGCTCTCTCGAATCGTGCTTCGCGGCGTCGCTGACCTCGCAGTCTTCCAGGCGATCCTCCCAGCTGTAGGCTGTCAACTGACGGGCCAGCATCACGACCTCTTCGGCCTTTTTGAGTCTCCGTTCGGCAGCGCCGGCCCTAGCGATCCACTCGTCCATCTCGTCGAGCAAGTGCGTCACACGCACCCCCAGGCCGTCGAAGATGACTGCGCGCCCGTCGAGCGCATCGAGCACCTCGCGCAGCCTCACGTCCTCCGGCTTGGCCAGCTCCTCAGCGAGACTCTCGATGCGCATCGCCATCGACTCGACCTGTCTGGCTAGCGAGGCGTTTTCGGAACTGAGGTGATCGCTGTTCGAGCGCAGGACTTCGTTTTCACGAAGCAACTCACGGTTCCGCTCCTCCCAGTGCCGATTACAGCCCGGAGAAAGCTTGCACACGCCATCCTGGCCGCAGTCCTCGATCTCGCTGCGCTGCCGGATCTTCGGCAACGCGCCGCTGCATGTCATCGTCTCGCGGTCGTAGTTGCGCACCATGCCGCAATGCGAGCAGACAGACCAACCCTCGCGCTCGTGTTTCGTCCACTCGTGCCCGGGGCTGCTCACGACACACCTCCGCTGTTAACCGCGCGCTTCGTTCGCGCGGTGTAAAATTTCGGGTCGCGGAGTTTGTGAGCCAGCCTGTGAGCCTCAGCCTTGCTCAAAGGGCTCTCTCCGAGGTGGGTTTTGGTCCAAGCGCGGCGTCCGTCGAACACGTCAACGGCCCAGCCTTGCTTGTCATCTCGCGGTCTTACGTGGATACAGAGTTTCATGGCTCGTTAAATTCTCCGGCTGTTAACTTCGCGGATTCAAACGAATCCCTTCCTGATCTCGCCGCCCTTCATGCGGCGGAGCCCGAAGTGCTTGGCACCCTTCCACTCCCCGCAATCGGTGCAGTGAAACTTGGCATTGGTCAGCACGACCTTGCCGGTGCGGTGGCGTACCGTTGTGTTTGCATCTTCATCTTTGCCCATAAGTCTCCTACAGTTCGGTGATCAACCTCCGGATGTTCCGACGGGCCTGCGCCTCGAAGCGGTCCTGGAAGTACGGAGTCAGGAAGATGCTCTGCTTGGCCAGCAGGCCCCCAAGGAACGCCTTGCGGCCGACCTTGATTTGCTCTGGGGTGAACTTCTGGAGCAGCTCCAGGGTGATGTTCTGATCGTTCCAGACCGCGATCTCCCAGCGGGGTTCACCGAAGCTGGCGATGTCGCAATCCATGAACAGAGCGGTCTCGAAGGGCACGTCGGTAGCCTCCAGCTTGCCGTGCTGTGCCGTCGCGAGGATGATCTTCTCTGCCTTGTAGTACCGCCCAATGTACGAACACTGGTCCGCCAAGAAAGCGACGCTGGCTTCTTCGTTTTTGGGGGAACCCTGCGTCGTGTAAACCACGTCGTGGAACAAGGCCGCGATCCCCAGCTCGTGCTTTGTCGAAGGTGAGATGCTGTCCTGGTACACGTCGCAGCAGTGGTTGACCCAGCTCAGAACCGACAAGGCATGGTTCCAGTCATGGTAGTGCCGGTGGGGCTCCTGGTACTTGGCCTTGACCTGTTCAAGACACGGGAGGTCCTGGAGCCCAGCACGAGTCAAGATGTGGGTTTCTTCTGAGGGTGTGAAGTGCATGCTATTCTCCGAACAGAGCCTTCTTGAGGGCGGCTCGGGCCTCGGGGTTGCTGTCGATCACCGGCCCGAAGATACACCTGAGCTTCTCCCCAAGATAGGCCATGTCGTGACCCTCGCAGGGCAACGCCACCCCGGAGTGCTCGTTGATCAGGTGCGGGTCGATCCCTTGCTCCGCAGCTCTGGCCAACAAATCCACGTACTTGCTCATGAGTCCGTTGAACTCGATGAAGGCGTGTGCCTCGCTTCCGACCTTGGCCACGAAGCACATCCAGTAGAACTTCTCGTTCAGGGCCCGAAGGGTCCTGATGATCTCCGGCTTGTGCCGGACCACCTCATCGTCAGGACCCACGAGTTCGAGATCAGCGTTTTGCATAGGGCTCCAGGTTACACCGAAAGTCAGCGGTCAGCGTCCACTACGGAACAATAGGGGCTTCAAACGTGTAACCCTCGTACTCGTAGTCACGCCGGGCCTCCAGAATCAAGAAGGCCAGGTTACCATCCTTGGCTTTGACGGCTTTCTTCGCGTTCTCGAAAAGCTCGACAGCTTCAGCCCACTCGGCTCGACGCTTGGCGTTCTCTTTGATGACGTTGAGGGCCTGCTTGCGGTAGGGCTCAGGAAGCGCCTCGGCAGCTTCCTTGGTCAGCTCCTCTTGGAGCCCGTAAATCTCGCTTTCGGATCCCGGGTGTTGGATGTAGCCGCAGCGCGGATCAAGCCGTTCCTTAAGGACCATGAGGCAAGCTCGCCCCAGCGCGTCCTGGTCCGCACACAGGTAGTGGCTGGTGGAGTGCTTGTCTTTGAAGATCATGAGTTGGGGCCAACTCATGCGTTGGAGGTACTTGGGCAACTGCTTTTGAGTGTCCATAAGGTTACACCGAACCGTCGTTGATCGCCGCGTCGTAGGCCTCGCTCTCCAATTTCGTGATACGGGCCCGGTTGATACTGTGGCTGATCCCGCCGCCGTAGTAGGTGTCGAGGTACTTGTAGAGATGGTTGAACCCGTCGTCGTCCCGGGAGTGGGGCTTGAGGCCCTTGGCCCGCTTGCGTAGGATCTCGTCGAGCTTGGCGATGCGTTCTTCGAGTGGGGCGTCGCCTTTCAAGAAGGCTGCCACCTCGGTACGCTCGTCCTTGGCTTTCTGCACCCGTGCTTTATGGTCAGCTTCGGCTTGCTCGCGAGCCCTGCGCTTCTCGTGGATCTTCTGGTTGATCTCGTCGGGATCGATGTCGCAGGCCCGGATCAACCCGTGGAGGTAGGCAAAGAACGAACGAGCCGTGTCCTTCGAGCCGAACAGCGGGTAGACCCAGGACTGCGATCCGAAAAACGGCCGTTGGAAGATCTGTTCGAGCGTTTCGTCGTCGTCGATCCAGCCTTCCTTACGTCCGGCGGCCTCGAAGGCTTTGTCGAGTTCCTCGCTCGCAAAGCCGTGGGTCTCGGGCACCCAGCTCAGGAGGCTGATCACCGCCTGCTTGATGGAGCCGTGGCAGTGGTGGCGAACCGTGTCGCCGCAGTCGGGGCATAGAACTCGTACTCCGTTGCTCATTGGGGGCCTCCGATGATGCTTTGCATGATGTGGTTGAAGCCCGCGATACAGCGAGCCCGCGTGGCCAACACCTTCTCAACCAGCGTGGGGCTCTCGGTCCGGGCGATCTCCATGAGCCGCTTACCCGCGAGGTAGCTGATGATCGAGGGGTGTTGCGCCCCGGTGTGGGGCAGGGCCGCCCGGACAAGAGTCTCGACCACCAGCTCGTCCGCCTGGGCTTGCCAATAGCTCAGGGGCTTGCCGTTGAAGTTCTTGCGCTTGCGAATGATCTCGTCAAATTGGTGGGTCATGGGGATCCCAAAACGGGGGAGGCCGGAAGGGCCGACCCTCCCCGTTGGTTGAGGTTCAGTTGGAGAGCGCCACGAAGTAGTCGTGGGCCTTGGCGTGGCGGTCGATGACCGTGGCCGGGCTGCCCTTCTTGAGACCCTCGGTGACGGCGTTGTAGAGGCCCCAGATGTTGCGATCCGCGAACTCCTCGTGACGGGGCGTCTCCCAGTCACCGAAGGCCACCGAAGCCTGGTGGGGCGTCAGGAGGCCCCGGCCGATCGCGACACCCAGGAGGGCGAAGCCGCGATCCTTGTGGCAGGGCTTGGCCTTCATGGCCTCGACCTCGTGCTGGACCTTCTCGAAGCTCTGCATCGCCGTGCCGACCTGCTCGATCACGAGGCGCTGGAAGTCCTCCCAGACGTTCGCGGTGTTGCGGCGAACCACGCGGAAGGCGTCGCCCGAGAAGCAGAGGTTGTCGCACACGAAGACGTTGGCACCACCGACCAGACCGAGCGCAAGGCTCTTGTCGTAGGACTGGCGCATACCGATCGAGAGGCCCTTCTCGGAGTCGCCGGTGTCCAGGGTGATGCGGCCGAACAACTGGTGCCCCGACTTGTTGAGGCCGTACGACTCGCTCTTGACCTCCAGGCCCAGGCGTTCCCGTGCCGTGTCCTTCAGGAAGTTGATGGCGTCGCCGTACGAGACGGGCTTCCAGGTGTCGGTCGCCTCGGGAGGCGTCACGGCCAAAACCTGAGCCAAGGTCGTCTGTTCCGAACCGCAGTGAAGAATGAGGCCGTTCATGTGTTGCTCCGTTTCGAGGGGGTGTTGTTTCGAGGTCCCTAACTACTACACCGACGAGAACGAAAACTCTAGACCTAATTGCAAAAAAGAGCGTCGCGATTACGTGGGCCCAAACCAAACCCGCAGAAACTCAGGCAAATTGCCGGAGAAAAAGTTGGTGTAGGGGGTTGCATGATCCCCATCTATGCCCGTGAGCCCCTGCCGACCAAGATGGTCAAGTCGATTTTTCTGGCCGGTCCGACCCCTCGAAGCCCTGAGGTTGAGAGCTGGCGTCGGGACGCCCTAGGGATTCTTGAGTCCCTAGGGTACGATGGACACGTTTTCATCCCCGAGCCCGCCGACGGGGTTTGGGCCTCGGATTACGACGGCCAGATCGAATGGGAGGAACAGGCGCTCAATCAAGCGGACCTGATCGTGTTCTGGCTGCCTCGGAATCTAGAAACGCTTCCGGGATTCACAACGAACGATGAGTGGGGCGTGTGGAAGGCTTCTGGGAAGGTCCTATTTGGGGCTCCCGAGGGGGCGGCCAAGGTCAGGTACCAGCAACACTACGCGGAGAAGCACAGGGTTCCGCAACACGACACCCTGCGGGGGCTGCTGCGGGCCGCAGTGACCCGCCTGGGTCCAGGGCGTCTCCGACAAGGGGGCGAGGTCAAGGTGCCGCTCTACGTCTGGGAACAGCCGTCTTTTCAGAGCTGGTACAGCTACCAGCAGCACGCGGGTAACGTGCTCAAGGCCGCAGAGGTTTTGTGGACCTTCCGGGTTGGTCCGAAGCTCGACAAGATGTTCTGCTGGGTGCTCAGGGTGTCCGTGTACGTCACGTCCGAGGACAGAGTTAAAAAGGCTGAATTCGTATTAGGCCGCCCCGATACCTCATCGGTGATCTTGTGGCACCGAGCCCCGACGCTCGCAGAGACCCGAGTCGTCCTGATTAAGGAGTTTAGGAGTCCTGCAAGAACTCTTGACGGCTTCCTGCGTGAAGCCCCCGGTGGCTCTGCAAAACTTGGTACTGTGTCTACGGATCCTATGCAGACGGCACTGTCCGAACTCAAGGAAGAAACAGGGTTCGCAATTGCTCGTGAACGTCTTCGCGATCATTCCTTGCGACAAGTTTTTGGCACACTGACCTCAGTCGGGTCTTTCGTATATTCGGCGGAGATTACGGACGAGGAACTTGGCTTCTTCGAGGAACAAAAGGGTCAAGTTCACGGAATCGAAGAAGACTCTGAGCGTACCTTTGTCGAAGTCCACAAGGTTGGGGACTTACTGGCACAACCGTTGACAGACTGGGTAACGCTCGGGATGATCTTTGTCGCGTTAGCTGATGCGATGCGGTAGTGACCCTACATCCGACCTACCCAATACTCGCTTTGTGTTTTTGGCAGATATGACCAAAACGACGACTTGTGCTTGTGGTAGCCCTGCGAAGGTTGGCCGCACCCTCTGTAGGTCTTGTACGAATGCACGAAGACGGGAACGGTACGCTACTGACGATGAGTTTCGTAAGGATCTGATCAATAGGGCCAAAGAAAACTACGACATTGAGCACAAGAAAAAGCTGTACCATCACCACAGACGAAAAGCGTTTGAAGTTCTTGGTGGGTACCTTTGTAAGAAGTGCGGCTTTGACGATCCCAGAGCCTTGCAGATTGACCATTTGGGGGATGATGGGTACCTAAAGCGCAAAGGTGGGGAGTTAGGTCAAACGCTATACCGTAGAGTCCTTAAGATGGGTGGGGTGGGTTTTCAAGTGTTGTGCGCTAACTGTAACTGGATTAAGAAAGCTGAGTCTGAGGGGCGCACCATCGAATACTACTGGGAAGAAGCGTCAGAAGGTTTTCGCCCTCGCCAACCAAATCAGCAGTGTGTCGTTAGCCCAGAAGACGCCTTCGCCGCGTTCGCTACAGGGGAGTCTGCCAGCTCTGTAAGGTCAAGACTTCATGTGTCCGCTGTTACTTTACGCAACTGGTGGGTTGGCAAGTTTGGGGAGGAGGCCGTGAGGCTCCGTGCTCGAACAATTCAGGCTAAGGCAGTGACTCAGACGGGGCACCAAAACAGGGGTAGAGTCGTAACCCCAGAGGTCCGGGCCAGAATTTCAGCTACCCAAACGGGGAAACCTAAGCCACGACGCTCGTAAGTGGTGTAGCCGCCAGGTATGTTGCTCGGAATTTCTGGTTTCGCGGGTTCAGGAAAAGACGCGGCGGCGAACTTCCTGGTTGAGGATCACGGCTTCACCAAGGTTGCGCTCGCAGACCCCTTGAAGCGCATAGCCCGCGACGTGTATGCCTTCACAGACGAACAGCTCTGGGGGCCGAGTCAGTTCCGCAACACTCCCGACAAACGGTATCCGAGGCCCTGCAAGACTTGCCGTGGGCAAGGGGACCGCGTAGATGCCGATGGGGCGTTCGAGCCCTGCCTGGGGTGCCACGGGGCTCGGGTCACGCACCTGACGCCTCGTGAGGCTCTCCAGAAGCTCGGGACCGAGTGGGGCCGCGAGTGCTACCCAGACACGTGGGTTGACCTTTGCATCCGAACCTCAGCCCACTTGCTGGACAACATCTACGCCCGTTACGATCAACAACGCGGGGCGTACCAAGCGATGGTGGATACCCAGAGCGCCCTCAACTACCGGATCAAGGGTGTCGCAGTCCCAGATGTACGGTTCCTCAACGAGATCCGAGCCATCAAACAAGCGGGCGGTAAGGTGATCAGGATCTCGCGTCCTGGGGCTGGGCTCGACGGTGCGGGTGCTCTCCATGTGTCCGAGACAGAGCAGGCCGGGTTACCCGACTCGATGTTCGATGCTGTGATCCAGAACACGGGGACCCTCGAAGACCTGAGGGCTGCGGTTCAAGCGTTCCTCAGCGATTAAAAAGCAAGAGGCTGTGGGACGGATCCCACAGCCTCTTGGCTCAACCGTTGAGACGTTTCAATCGTCGCTGGGCTCGTCCTCGTCATCACCGGCGTCATCGGAATCGTCGTCCTTCTTGGACTTCTTTTTCCGAGACTTCGGCGCTTCTTTGACGACCGGCGGAGCAACGGCGACCGGGGCAGCCTTCGCTTCGCCCGAACGCACACGCAGCACCTTGTCCACGAGAGCGATCAGGTGATCCGTCGAGTGCTTGGCAGCACCCTCCGGAATAGCAACGGGGCCTGCTTCTGCTTCCAGCTCAGCACAATACCCTGCCGCATTGGCGATCTGTCTGCCGTACTGCTTGGCAGTCTGGCATCGGGCCCGGAACTCAGTCAACGCTTGTGGTGTCATCATCCGCCTCTTGCTTCTGTTGGGGGATAAGAGAATTCTCGCCCAAGAGCTGCGGGATCCTGTGACGGCGCTGAGCCCTACCCCCTGCAATTGCAGCAGAGAGCAACTTGCTCTTGGTGACCTTCGTCTCGTCAATGGGAAGACACGCCCCTGCGTTAGCGAGATCCCGGGGATCCGCCCAGTATGTGTTTCGCATAGGGCCGCCCACGTTCAGAGGACAGAAGTTACGAGCCTCACCACGCCAGTAATCCATGTCCCCGCCCCACTGGATCGGTTTGCCTGGAAGGGTCTGAGGGACAACACCACTAAAGTAGAGTTCGCGAGCTTGACTGCGAAAGGCCGTCCACCCCTTGACCGTGGATGCCCAGTTGCCTGTGCAACCCTCTGGCGTCGGCCTCTTAGTTGTCGGGTCTTTACCCGTACACTCTACCCAACCCTTCTCAGGCGGCTCTGTGCCTTGCATAGGCAGGTAGCTGACCCAGATTTGGCGGGTGTCCGTGAAGGGTTCACGTCGCGTAATCTTCGAGGACTGCGCGTACATGGCATTGAGCAGAGACTTGTCGCTCCGCATCTCTCGCATGTTCTCCAACGTCTGGAGCAACTTCTGGGCTTCTTCAATACTGAATCCGCCCTCGCTCACGCAGATCTTGGTGAACCACTCACTCTCAAGGCGGCTTGTCCGAATAGCCTTCCTAGGTTCGGGAACCTTGGGCTGCGCTTCGGCTACCACTACCGTGCTAATGGTCTGAACGACCGCTTGAGGGGCAGCCGTCAAATTAGGTACGCTATCTTGCGCCACCGAAGTTGAGCAGGCCACCATCGCGAAAGAGATGCTTACGAGCTTCAAACTTTTCATTTCCTGTCTCCTAGTTAGATCGCATCACTCTGAGTGCATGAGCCGTGGGCATGCCTTTCTTCGGACTCAGATCAGCCACGCTGGTTGGCGTTGTGATTAACGCCTGGACCTGTTGACTACGTTTCTGAGTTCATTGGCTCAAGTTAGAGATCTTTACACTCATCTGGATGCTGTGAAGTTGACCTTGTAACACTGTGACAAGAGAACTATCGTTTAGGGGTTGAAGTTGGCACAGCATTTGCAAGACAGCACTTAGAAGTGCGCCCACTCTATTACACCAGCCGCACAGGTTTTTGTTGGGCCCGGTGTATGTACCCCCATGGCATCGACTCCCACGATTTCTACTTCACAGAATGTTGAGCGTCACCGGACCTTGTTGGGCAAGGAGCCCACTGGGATTCAGGTCCGCCTGTACGAAAACTTCCCTACGTTCCGAGGCTTCTCGGATAAGACCCTAAACCCCGAGGTCTTGGAGGCCGTGATCGTTTTGGGTCTGACCTTCGGTACGGCGCAGGATCGAGTCTTTGTGCTAGCCCCTGTAGCGCATGAGGACTGGGTGCTCGAAGAGTTCAACAAGGTCACGGACCTTGTGTTCAACGAGTGCAAGAAGCACCCGCACCGAGCCCGAGTCGCCAAAGCTTACGGCACGCTGTTCAAGAAGATGGCCATCATGGGTCGGCTGTTGCAGTTCAAGGAGGAGCCTGTTCGTTGGGTTTCGTTCGGTTTCTCCGCAGAAGATCCGATCCCTGAGTGGATGCCGCAACGCTTGCTCAAGTAGGCTCGTCCTCTTTGGCCAAGTGATCAAACAACGTGACCGGCGGTTGAACTGCTGTTGGGACGGGGACCGGCGGTTGAACTGTCGGGACGGCTTCGGGAGCTGCAACGGGCGTCCTGGTAACTGTTACGGTTCTGGTTTGGAACAGACCCCCGTCCGTTCGCTGCCGACGGCTTGTTGGCCGCTCACCGAGGAAGCCGTCGAAAACGTCGTCCATCCTGGTGAACACCTCATCCATTCGGTCAAAAGCCTCCGAGGAGATGTCCCTTCGATACAGACGCCGGGGCTGCTCTAGGGGGCGTTCGACCCGAGGTTGAGGGTCAGGGACAGGCTCTTGTCGAGGGGCAGGTTTGGGTCGGGTCCAGAGGTAGATCAGGAGCGCCCCCAAAAGGACGCCTGTAATCAACATGCCGATTCCGATCAGGATCATCCTCTAGGGTACACCGGACGAAAGCTCTTGTGCGCTCTGTACCTGTAGGAGAGTAGATGGCCGCCCTCATGCTTCAAGTCCCTGCCGAGACTGCTCGTGTTCTGCACGAGCTTCCGGTCCCGGGCAATCGAGAACGTCACGACCCTCATGTGACGGTCATGTACCTGGGTAAGGATCTGCCGATCGAACGTATTGGCGAGATGCTGCCCGTAATCTACAACGTGACTTCCAAGACGCTACCCTTTTCAGTGTCCACGAGCCACGTCACCTGCTTCCCTGGGGGCGATGACGGGGTGCCGGTGATTGCACAGATTGACTCACCGGCGTTGCACCGCTTCCGAGAGAAACTGGTGCAGGCGTTCGAGGCTGCCGACCTTCCCTACGACAACAAGTTCCCCGAGTACAAGCCGCACACCACTCTCGCGTACGATCCTGATCTCGATACGGAAGTGGACCTCGACATCCCCGAAGTCTCATGGGGGGCCCACGAGCTGGTTCTCTGGGGCGCTGATCGGGGGACGGGCCGTCTAGTGGTCAAGTTCCCGCTGAGCCTACCTGCGGGGAAGGTAGCGAGCACCGGGTCCCACGATGCGCTGTATCGAGCAGCCGTACGACTCTCACTCTGGGGTCAACGCGATAGGCTCGTGGGCTGAACTCTTTGGGGCAGGCTCTTTTTTGAGCATAACTAGGCAATGCGTGCATTTGGGGATGTGCCGGTCGTGAGACGGGTGTCGCCAAACGAAGCCGTCAGCCCGTGGTTTGAGTCGGCCACATAGCGGCCCATTGCCCGCGTGGAAGATCCAATGGGCCACAGGTTTACGGGACCCTCGGTAGAACCAAGCCCCTATACTGCCGATTCCTTGCACACCCTTGAATTCCCACAAGAAAAATCCACCTACCACAAAATCTCACGTTGTAGGTGAAGCGCTCTAGCCCCTATTCGTCATCTGCCATGAGCAGGTGATCGAACAACGTGAGGGGTTTGGGGCCGGTGATTGCAGTGAATGCCCCAGGCACCACGGTGATCTGAAAGGCCACAGCTTCTCGCAGGCTATCGATCTGGTGCGTCTGACTCTTGAGCCGGTAACCCTCAGGCACCGCTTGCTGTGCCACGGCGTTGAGATCTTGCCCCACGATCAACCTACGGTCCCGGCTAGCGTGGACGCAGTACGTACCGCATCTGGGGCAGAGCCAAAATGTCGTATTCGAGGGGAGCACCTCATTCAGGACTTCGTTGGTCTCAACCCCGGAGCAGGAAGCGGGGTTCCAGCAGAGCTTTCCCAGGAAGGAAGCGGCGGCCACTTTCTGGGTAAGCACTTGGGATTGCACGCCTCTTGGGGCATGGTTCGGACACACAACCTCGGGTTCCGCCTGACGGGGACGCTCATATCGCAAGAAGGCATGGTCTGAGCAAAACCGTCTAGAGCACTCTTGCCAGCACTCAGGGGCGGCCCGCTTGAACTGCCACGTGGTGTACTGCCGGTTGAACCCGACGGCTGCCCGTACCCCCGTCAGACTCACGAACGTTACGGTAGTCCCGTCCACCCAAGCCACGATCCCCTCGACTCCCGAATGAGTGTCGGTCCAGGTTTCTCCAACTTTAGGTAAGGGCAGCATCTTCTTTTGTTGCGTTTGGTGTAGAAGGGCTACACCGAGTCCCGTAACGATGCCTTCCCCGATTCCCCCGCAGGATGTTCAGCGAGCCCTCATGGCTCTCGGTGTGTCCCAGCAAGACTTTGATGCCATCCGACGGGTTCCGTTTCCGCAAGCTCAGACGCTACTGCAAGAGTTGAAGACGAAAGCTCGCCGCAACTACAAGCGACTGGCTCTTGAGCTGCACCCGGACCGGACACAAGGCGATGAAATCAAGGCTCAGTTGTTCGTGTTGCTCGGCCAAGTGCTGGGGGAACTCGACAAGACCACGGTGCATCCGCCTCCGCCGCCCCCACCTATGCCCTTCGTCAACTTCACCGCTGTGAATGTCTCGACATGGCAAGCATGGCAGGCACACGGCGTCCCTATGTCGTCAGCCACTACAGCCAGCACCGCTGGGTTTAGCCCAGCACAAGTGATCCGCATCGTGAGGATGCGGCCCCGATAACACAGAAGGAGAAAGTACGTTGTCAGCATTAGTCGATGAGGAGAAGGTCTGCCGTGATTGCACGCAGCCCTTCGTGTTTACCGTTCGTGACCAAGAGTTCTTCGCCAAGATGAACTTCACGCCCCCGAATCGCTGCAAGCCTTGCCGGGATAAGCGTAAAGCCGAGAAGAACGGTGCAGGTGCCTCACCGGGCCGTCCCCCTATGGGCAGGGCTCCGCTTGGTGTGTCCCCCTCGAATCCGATCACGGAGTACCGCCAGCGTTTCGAGGGATCAGGTCCGCGTGCCCCGAACCCAGCCACGGTGCCATCGAGAGACGACAAGAACGACGGTCGTCGCCGTCGGGGCAAGTGGCGCGAGGATTCAGGGGACGGCGCTGATTGGTGAGGCTGGTGTAGGGTGTAGAACTGCTCGATACGTCGAGACACGAACGCCTGGATCGCTCGTCAACCCGTTGCAAACATGACGTGGCGGCCCATCAAGACAGCACCCAAGGACACTCGGGTTTTGCTGTACGATCCGACTCGGGCGGAGGGCTTCCGGGTAGCTTCTGGATGGTGGACGCCGAGTACGAAGTCGTGGCGGGACGATTCGGACCTCGTGTGGCACCCGACTCACTGGCAACCGTTGCCTGAGGAACCCCCAAGAGTGATCAGGACGCAAGGTTTACTATGAGCAAGAAAGTCGTTGAGTTCCCAAGGCAGATCCTCAAGGTGGACCTCACCCCGATAGAGCTACGAATGCTGGCGGACCTCAAGAAGCTGCACGGCTGCAAAACGAACTCGGGCCTCCTGCGCCGTCTACTTCAAGACATCGCCAAGAAGGAAGGGATCAAAGTGCCTCGGAAGAAAAAGCCGAAGCCCACCGTTGACAGCCCTGCTTAGCGGATTTACCTTCCCCACAGATGCAGATCTTCGGCCACCTCTGGTAGATTCGCGGTCTTGCTCGCGGCCCACCCTGTGACGTGTTCCCCAACCCGGTCGAACACCCAGTCACAGGAGCATTTATCGTGAGCAAGAAGAACAAGTTTCCGGAAATTAAAGCAGAATTGCGGGTTCGAGAGCAAGAGAGCCGCTCGATCCGTAAGCAGATCAACGAGTCCGCAGGCATGGAGCGTTGGGGCTTCTGGGCGGACAAGCGTAGGTACGGGTCCGAGACCCGTGACCTGCTGCTGGCGTACGGCTTCCTTCGTGGGATGCCGTACCGCGTCATCGAGCCCAAGACGCAGCCGAACAGTGGGCCCTACGCAACCTGTATCCAGCGCTGCTTGGCAGCCCGTGGGCACGAGGTGCCGCCAGAAGACATCAAGGCGTGGCTTGAAGCCCAGTTACCGGCTGCTGATGAGCAGGAGGCGGCATGAGGCCCGAGCCAGTATGTACTTGCGGCTCTGGGGCACACCCACGTGCCTGCAAGTTGCACCCCGAACTATACCGCCTCCACGTTGCGGAGCTAAACGTGGAGGGCTACCTGCCCGAAGATGAGCCCGCCGCCATGAAGGCGATGGACGAGTTGAACGCAGCAACGCAAGAAGCCTTGAAGAAGCGGGGAGATGCGATCGAACGACTCACTCGACTCGTGTTCCAAGCCAACCCGAATCTCAAGAGCTACAGCCTGCTCAAGTTCTGGAAGAAACCGCAAGGTGGCTTTGGGGGCGCTACCGATTACGAGGTGTGGTTGAGATCGCTCGATCATACGCAGCTGGCTAAGCGTTGGCGGGTCCCCTTCCGCTGCCCGGCTCATGCGAATGGACATGCTGGTCCACACCATGAAAGCCGAAGACGTGATCGGTTTTTGTTCCCAGCAAGAGGCCCCGACTTTACTCCTGACCGGACTGGCCGAGATCCATGCCAACGCGGGGATGTTCGGTGGGGTCGCCTCGGTGTCCTTCAAAATCAAATGGAAGCAACTAGACCGCCGTGGACAGGCGATCTGTCGCCGTCTGTTTGGAGACTGCCGTGGATAAGCTCTACCTGATCGTCCGTGAGGATCTGCCGCCTGGGCAACAAGCGGTCCAGGCGGCCCACGCTTTGCGCCTTTTTGTGGCGCTCCACCCCGAAATTGACCGGGCCTGGTACGAGGAATCGAACACTCTGGCCCTTCTGGGGCTTCCAAACGAGGTCGCGCTCGGTGTAATAGTAGAGAAGGCTCAGCGCCTTGGTGTCCCGGTGGCCTGCTTCCGGGAACCCGACCGCAACAACGAACTGACCGCAATCGCTCTTGGCCCTCGGGGTAATAACCTGACGCGGAACCTACCCCTCGCATTACAATGGCCTTCTTCTTCCTTCTCGCAATCCCCCTCGTCCTCGGTGTCCTCGGGTTCATCGTCCTAAAGACGATCACCTGGAAGGAGTTCATGGTTCAGGTTGGGGTGCAGCTCGTGATCGCTGCGGCCTCCGCTGGAATCATCTACTCGTCCAACACCTGGGATACCGAGATCTGGAACGGCTACGTCACGGGCAAGAAGAAGGAGTGGGTTTCGTGCTCGCATTCGTACCGCTGTCACTGCCGTAACGTCGAGAGCTGCTCGGGATCAGGTAAAGATCGTAGCTGCTCTACACACGAGGAATGCGACACCTGTTACGAGCACCCCAACGATTGGGACTGGGAGGTCTACACTTCCCTGTCTGAGACGATCGACATCGCCCGCATCGATCGGCGTGGATCCGATGAGCCCCCCCGTTGGACTGCCGTACAGTTGAACGAGCCCACCAGCAGCGAGCACAGCTACACGAACTACATCAAGGCAGCACCCGATACCTTGTTCCGGCATCAAGGCCTGACCGAGAAGTACCGGAAGGTGCTACCCCAATACCCAGATCAGGTTTACGACTACTACCGGATCAACCGCCTTGTGCTCGTGAACGGGACTCAGGTTGAAGATCCTGCGGCCTGGAACCAGAAGCTCTCTGAGATCAACGCGAGGCTTGGCCACGTCAAGCAGGCGAACATGATCGTCGTGCTGGCTCAAGATGTGCCGGACGACTTCTACTACGCTCTCGAAGAAGCGTGGGTTGGCGGTAAGAAGAACGACATCGTGCTCGTGGTTGGAGTTGATGGTCAGCTCGCCCCGAAGTGGTCCGCTGTGATGGCCTGGACCACGCAGGAGCTGTTCAAGGTTCAGCTTCGGGACAGCATCATGGACCTACCCAAGTTGACCCCCGATGCTGTGGTTGGGGTCATGGGCCGATCAGTCCAGCAAGCTTACAAGCGTAAACCGATGGCGGAGTTCGAGTACCTCCAGGCCAGCATCACGCCTACGACTACGCAATGGGTCGTGTCGATGCTTTTCGGGCTCATGGCGGCTCTTGGCCTCATTTACGCCATGCACAAGCATGACCTGTTCGATGAGGAACACTCCTGGCGGAGGCGTAGATGACAGACGCACTAGATAGCGGTGGCCTGCACCCGATCAGGGAAAACCTTGCCGATGCTAAGCGCTGCTGCGAAACCGGCACGTTGAGCACAGAAGATCGAGGCGATTCCTCGCTGTACGGTCGGACCTACCGGCGGATCGTGTGTTCTTGCGGACGTACTGGCCCGTGGAGCACAGCTCCAGTGCTCCGGTGGAATCAAGAGGTATGACTCGTCCCCGGCATGTAGCGTTGGGCCTCGTGGTCCTTGGTGTAGGTGGCTTTGCACTCGTGCTAGCCGCGAAGATGTTGCTTCGACTCGTAGTCGGGGTGGCCGTCCTAGGGGCGGTAGGTTGGGTCGGCTACAAGCTGACCCGGAAAGCGGAGTGATATGAGTACGACAGTTAAGATTCTCTTGGGCTTGAGTGTGGTGTTCTTCCTGATCGGCGGGTCGTTCGTCATGTTCGTCTTCGGGGTGAAGAACACCTGTGTCCGCATGGAGAACGGAATCGACGCCCAGTACGATCAGAACCAGGCTAATCTCGCGGGCTACACGAACAAGATCATGGACATGGTGCAGGTCCCCGCGATGGCGAAGAACGCCATCAAAGAGATCGCTCAAGCAGCGATCCAAGGACGGTACGGAGAGAAGGGCTCGCAGGCACTGTTTCAAGCCATCCAAGAACAGAACCCGACGGTGGATGCCTCCCTTTACCGCACGCTCATGCAAGGGATGGAGGCCGGACGTAATTCGTTCGATGCGGATCAGAAGACCATTATCGACAAGTGCAACGTCTACAAGAATTACTACGAAAGCGAACCGCAGGCGTCCTTCGCGGGGTTCTTCGGTTACCCGAAGTACGACAAGACCAAGTGCAAGCCCGTGATCACCGAGCAGACCGCACAGGACTTCAAGACCAAGCGTACCGGCCCGCTCCAACTCCAAACGCAATGAACCGGCCCGAGCCCACACCGGAGCAATTGAGGGCCCTCTGGGACCGCGTGGTCACCTACGTGGACGAGGTTCACCTCTCGTGCGAGGAAGCGTACTCGCAAAGTGATACGCCTCAAGAGAAGGCGTACGACCTGATTCCGGACATCGCTGCAATCGTGGGCTTCTACACCTGGGAAGACTGATGGCCGCTACCTGCAATTTCTGCAAACAGACCATGACCCCTGAGCACGGCTGCACCTTGGCGGTGTATGACGACATCCCTGGCAGTGGTCCGCTGCCCCGTGTTTGCTACGGAGACGAACCCGGAGACTGGGGTGCTGGGGACGGTCGGCCCTGCTCCGATTGTGCAACCCCACCCGGACATTTCCATCACCCGGGGTGCGACATAGAACGTTGCCCCAAGTGCGGCGGGCAGGCAATCAGTTGCGGTTGCCAAACCCAGGAGGAATCCGATGGCTGACGAAACGACGCCCCCGAACCCGCAGGAAGCTTCCGTTGCTCTGACCTCACCTGAGGGTCAAGCCCTGGCCGCAGAGCCTCCCGCACCGCCCCAGGAGGCCCCGCTACCCGTGGCCGAAGACATCGTGGTGGTGGCCAAGACCCGCGAGGAAATGGAGACGGCACAGCGAAGTCTCGTTGCGTGGATTGAGCCCAAGATCCAGGGGCTTGAACTCGATGTGGCGGAAGCCCAGACCAACCTGGACACAGCGACAAAGCGCAAGTGGGCCACCGCTTCGTTCAGGAAGGCTCTGACGCTAGCTCAAGGGCGAGTCGCCTACTACCAGCGGATCAAGGCTGCGTTGCTGGCTGGGTACGTGATCATGCCGGACATGCCGGGGGTCACGATCGCAGTCCGTACCTCGCAGTCCCGTCCCCGTGCCATCACGCACAAGAGCACGCATTGGGGCAAGACACTGCCCTCAGCAACTTCGGATGGCAGTCCGCCGGGTAAGGGCCGGTACGTGGACCCTGCCATCAAATACGCGACTTGGCAGGAGCAAAGCAAAGACGCACAGGGTCGGGACAAGACCACGCACATTGCGAGGGCTCGGAGCTTCGACCCGGAGTTCGAGTTCCCGATCACGCTCGTGAAGCCTCAGATTCTGGACGAGACGAGCCGGGCGATGGTCCACAAGATCTTCGATGAGATCGGCATCATTGGTGCCGGGTCACCCAAACCGGGGCAGAAGCTCCACGCTACCACGCTTCACGGTGATCCCATCGTGCTCGGGCGAGTGGTTCGCTACGAGGGGACCAAGCGTTTCTCGTGTGCGTTCCTGATCACGTGGTGGCTCGACACCAAGACAATCTAATATGGCTACCACGCAAGCAGATATCCTCACCTGGCTGAAACAAGGCAAGAAGGAGAAGGCCACGCACCTGATCGTTGTGTGCGACACCTTCAATCACGATGACTACCCGGTCTTCGTGAAAGCGAGCCAGAACGTCCGGCACGAATACGCCAGTTACAACTCCAAACCCATGCAGCGGGTCATGGAGGTATACGCGATTCACGCGGATTGGGATCAACAGCTAAAAACGGGTCGAGTCCTCAATTTCGACCCCCCGCCGTTACCCGCAAAACCCAAGCCAAAGAAGCGGGCCAAGCCCCGCACTCAGCCTAAGACCATCGCCAAAGCGTTTCTTGCCGACATCCAGAAAGCCATGGAGAGGCAAGCGGTGACCCGTGCGGAACTAGCTTCTAGGCTCGGGTGCAGTCGAGCGCACGTCACTCAACTGCTCAAAGGCAACTCCGATATGACGACCCTCAGCATGGTGCAGCTTGCCGATGCTCTGGGTTTGACGGTAACTGTTGCGGTTAAGAAAGCAGGCCGCTGAAAACTCACTAGTCCTCGAAGCTCAACGGTCGAGCAGGCGTTTCTAAAGCGCTGGGAAGCGGGTTCGACTCCTGCCGAGGACGCAGATGGCTGGACCAAAATCCCGCCGGGGCGCTGTATGCAAGAAAACTTGGCCGATGTGTTGTTGAAGACCGCTGATGTGCTGCACTGGCTCGGCAAGTACGACTCGGCCAACGCCTTGATCCTGCTGTCCCGGTTGCTGCGGGCGCACAAGATCGAGAACCTGGACCAGCTTGAGAGGTTGGTTGTGGATCAAGAAGCTAACGTTTGAGGGCTTCTCGAAAGCGCTCTGCAACCTTCGCAGCGAGTCGGATCTTCGCTGAGTCGTAGAGCTGCTGGAGCTTGGCCCGATCCTCGGCGGCGTGGGGCATCGCGAAGCCGCCTTCACCGATACGAGGTCCGTTGGCCCAACGAGGATCGTCGGTTTTGACCAGGCGGCCCTCGTACCCACTCACGTACTTGTCGATGTACTTCTGCATCTTGGGCGTGATACGGACACCCAAGGCGTACCCAAGGTTACCCCCAGGACCCATGGGGCTCACGAGCAGAAAGTAGGGCTTGGTCTTCTGCTCCAGCACGTAGGTGGAGTCTGACTTCTCGGTGACGAAGTTGGCACCCGCTACGCTGTTGACCTTCCGAGCAAGCTCTTGAAAACGGTCCCCGTGCTCCCTGGGCTTGATGCCCATCTTCACGAGGGCGACGGCCTCTGCATCCTCGTTGAACTCCAAGAACTCGACGTGGTGGACCATCTCGTGAGCGACAACCCGTTCGAGGGTGCTCTCATCTGAGAAAATGCTGCTTTGCAGCTCCATCACATTCTGCTGGCCATTACGCCAGATCAACCGCCCCAGCCACTTGGCTCCGAGGTTGTCCCGCACTACGATCTTGGGAAGCTCAGTGACGCCCAACATGCGGGCGTACTTGGCCGCCACCCTGGCTGCCACCGAGGCGTCGGCTTTCGCTGTGAACTGGCGCTGCGTCACGCTCTAGCCCGGGCACAAGAAAAGACTCACGCGGGGTGGTGCCCGAGCTTCTCCCTCAAGGCCCTGAGCACAGCCTTCGTGACGTACTTGTCCAGGCTGTCCCAGCCCGTGGGGCTTGGGTGCCGGGCAATCTCCCGGACCGTGGAGCTGGACACGAACGAGAACTTGGGCTTTGTGGGCAGGAAGAAGGTGTCGAGGTTGGGGGCGAGGCTCGCGTTGGCGTGGGCAATCCCTAGCTCGGCCTCGAAGTCCGTGACGGCCCGCAGACCACGGACGATGACTGTGGCGTGTTCCCGCTTGCAGAAGTCCACCAGCAGGTCGTCAAAGCTCGTGACCGTGATGGCCCCTGGGTCGATCACGTTCTTGGTTCCCCAGGCTTCGTGGGCCTCTTGCCATTGCTCGTCAATGCTCGCCTGGATCATCGCGATGCGTTCTTCAAGCGTGAACAACGGCTTCTTGGCCGAGTTCACACCCACAGCGACGACAAGCCTCTCGAAGGTCTTGGTTGCCCGGTAGATCAGATCCAGGTGACCCTTTGTGATGGGGTCGAAGCTTCCTGCGTAGACGGCTGTGGTCATGAGTTGTCTTCCTGCTCAAGAGCATTTGTGTGGGCGATACGGAGCATCACCTCGAAAAACTTCACGTGGTCTATGAAGTCCCCAACCTGAGGACCACACGAAGACGATGGTCGCCAGATGAAACGGATGGGTTGCAGGACACTCTGCACGTAGGCCAGCTCGGCCACCGAGTCGATGAAACCCTGCGCATCTTCGAGAGGCGTACCCTTCTCGATCAGGTACTGCCACTGTTGTGCCAAACCAACGCACGGCCCAAGGACCGAACGGCGATCAATGATCCACAGGGTGTCCGACGGCACGAAGTCCATGTCGGCGATCATCTCGTCTTGCATATCAGCGTACAGCTTGTCGCGGGCCTCCCCCTTTGCTGTTTTGAGGGCAGCGATTCTAGCAGTCTTCTTGTGCTGAGCTTCAAGCCCCTTTGCGTACGCTTCGGTCAGGGACGCTTTGTACTGATCCGGAACCGGCGAAGGCTTGCCTGAGTAGTCGTTCTGCCCCGGCATCGTGAGCAACGCCTGCCACACATCCTCACGAATCATCGCGTATGAGACCATGAGGGGCGGATCTTCGTCCCGCAGCCCCGGGAGGTGGTGATCTTTCCCGGACTTCGGCAGAACAAGCAGCTCTGGATTCCCGTGCGAGTAACTACCTGAACCCGCCGTGACGACCGTAGCGAATCCGGGCAGAAGCTCTTGAAGCTTGGCGAGCTGCGGAGCTGTGTCGCGGCCGAACGTAGGGTCCACCCAACGCACACGAACGGTCCCGTACGCCAATTCGTCTACGAGCCACCCTTCTGCGCCGTACGACGAGGACTCCGGGAGAGTTTTGAGAGCCTTTCGCACGCGGCCTAACGTCGGAAGCCACTTGGGCTTACCCTCGTCTGGGTTCGGCTGTTCCGTGAGACGAGCCGTGTTGGAACGCAAACGGCGAGAAACCTGCACACGGCCTTCCCACAATGCCTCAAGGAACGTCGCGAAGTCCATATCGAGACCGGCCGACACATCATGCGCCGTATTGTCGCCGGTACCTTTCGGGATCAGATCGATCTTGAGCGTGTCGAGCCAAAGATCGCGACCCGCGCCTTCCTCAACATCTTCGATGCTGCCGTAATCGTTGTACGCGGCCCTAAGAGGGAAAGTTCGCGGCATCCACCAGCTATGCATGTGAAGCCCGCGATGCCCTACGGACTCATCGGCTCGGGAGTTCTCGGTCAAGAGAAGAACACGCACCCGATCCCCAGCTTGGATGGGCAGGCCTGAGACAACACAGGTGAAGTTGAAGGAACCCATTACCCCCGAGCCCCCTGAGCGCGGTACAGCTCCACGCACTTCTTGCAAGCGTGTCCCAAGTGGTGCTCGGTGATCCTGGCCTCCAGGTCCCAACCCTTACCTACGGGCACACGTCCGCAAAGCGACGGCGTATCCACGCCACCGCCGAACTTAGGCCCCACAGGACTCGGCTTACGTATACACCACGGGCTCGGTCCCGGGACCCAGACGGGCTCACAAAACGTGAACTCAGGCCGTTCTCCGGGAAGGAGGGACAAAGACGGGAGAGCGCTGGACATGCGGCAACATTACACCGACCGAATCCTAAGATCAAGTGGTGTAACCGCTGCAATGCCTGTCAAGAAGGTCCTGCCCTACAAGACGCTCGTGCGGAATCTGATCGCCTCGAAGAAGCTTACTCGGGCGGAACAGACGGCCTTTGAGAAGTTGGCCACCAAATTCACGCCTACCTACGAACTCGATACCCACGAAAAGCTGTGGGTCGAGACCCTAAACACCAAGTACCTGGCGAAGAAAAACTAGACGATCCCTCGGGCCACTTCTTCGGGGAGCTTGCCCGTCTTCATGAACTCAGCCAAGTGGCCCATGAAGCGAGTCCCCGGATCGATCTTCTCGTTCGTGATGTTGTAGTGCCCGATCGCCCCCTTGACGGTCGCCAAGTCCACAACCCCGGGAACGGTGCAGACATCCTTGGCGTACCCCTGGAGAGCCTCGGTCATCACTTTGTTGAGGGCACACGCGGTTGCGGTCTGTGCCGGGTAGAAGTCGTAGCAGTTCAGCTTCTTGCCGTGCAACACGGTGTCGTAGGCCGGGCGGGGGCCTAGGGGCGGCTTCCGATACCGGGGCTCTTGCCACAGGGTGTTTAGGCGGCGAACGCCAGCGTTGACGATCTCCACGCCCCAGGACCTGGAGTTGGCGATCCCTGCGTCGGCGGTATCGACCACCGTCGGGTCACAGAACTGGTAGAGCACACCAAACGGGGAGATCGCGAACTCGACCCCGAGTTTCCGGGCTCGGAGCGTCTCCACCATGTTCTCCACCGAGTTCTCGGATCCGGTCCAGTGGAAGACCCCGAGATCAATCGGTTTTACCCGCTTTTTGTTGTACCCGTCGCCCGGCTTGAACTCGACCTTGTGGTCCTGGGGTCCAAGCACAGGGATGGGGTGTCCCGTCACCGGGTGCAGCACAGGGTAGACTTTTCCGCCAATCAGGATGCCTTGAGCCATGCCCAAGGTGGGCTATCAAAGGGACCTCGATCAGCGGGCTGAGGTTTCGGTGTAATTGGGCCTGGTGCTACTCGCGGTCCATCCACTCGGCAGAGCTTTGAGCCAAGCCGCTCATCTTCTTTCGAGCCGCCGCAACCCGCTCCACGATGTAGTGGTCGTTCAGGTTGCGGTGTCTCCAGCCCGTGCAGCACTCGCACTGGCTGGAGCTGTTGTCCAAAGTGCCAAGAATTTCGCCAAACAGGCGGTCAATCTCACGCAAACGATCTCGGTTGGTCATCGTGGCCTCCACCTAGTCATGTGCGTGAGCGGGCTGAAAATTGCAGACGACCTGCGTTTTCTTTCGAGCCCCACAACCTGGTTGCCGAATACCAAAGTCCTTTCGGGGGTTTGTGAAATAGTTTCGATTTTTGGTTGCCTGTACCAAAAGACATGGTGTAAGTAACCAATATGCAATCGGCAGAACTAACGCTGTACCCCGAAACAGCAGCGATTTACTTCCTGCTCGACGGGGTGCAGGTCGTCTACGTGGGGCAAACCCAAGATCTACGGAATTCCTTTCAAATTCAGCGCCACCTGGAGAAAACCTATCAACGGGTGCGGTATGTGCCTGTTGGTAAAGCCGACTTAGATGCCGTCGAGATGGCCTGCATCGTGTACTTCAAGCCAAAGTACAACCGTATGCGCCATACGAAAAAGATCTCCGCTGAACAAGCTGAGACCAAAGTGCGGCGATTGCTCTCTGACGACGATCTTGACCAACTCGGAGTGACTCGCCGTGCTCCTTGTAAGTACGAGTATGATTACCCACGCCCCTCAGTCACCGTAGACTGTGTGGTGTTTGGTTTCGATCTTGCCGACAAGAGAGACCCCCTCAAGGTTCTCCTGATCCAGCGTAACTCGGAGCCTTACGCAAAATGCTGGGCTATCCCCGGAGGATTCGTTGAAACCAACGATATTGGTGGGGGTGAGAGCCTTGAAAGGGCTGCTCAGCGTGAGTTGGAAGAGGAAACTGGCCTTCGTTTAGAGTTTGAACAACTCCCCCCTTCCTCACAGACACATGTACCGCATGTGTTAAAAGACGGGACGACCCTTCCCCCTAACTGGTACCCCGATGACGAACCGCGACACGTGCCCGCCTATTTAGAGCAACTCTACACTTTCGGTGCGCCTCGACGTGATCCGCGTGGTCGGGTGATCTCAGTAGCCTATCTCGTATTGGTGCGTGCCGCAGACTACGTACCACAGGGTGGATCAGATGCGAGCCAAGCCAAGTGGGTGGGCATTCAGGACGCTCTAACTCGAAACTTAGCGTTTGATCACGCTGAGGTTCTAAGTAAAGCGATCACCCGACTCCAAGGTAAGATCCGCTACGAACCGATCGGATTCAATTTGTTACCCGACGAATTCGCACTCTCGGACTTGCGGGATCTCTACGCGGGCGTTTTGCAACGCGAACTGGACCTGTCGAACTTTCGCAAGCGCGTGTTGGCCACCGGGGTGCTATCGGAGACAGGCCACCTGACCGAAGGTTCTGGGCGGCCCGCAGCACTCTACCGCTTCAACAAGACCGCATACGACCAAGCCGTCAAAACCGGCTTCAACTTCGAGATCTGAAAGAGGTGTGATCATGGCGTGGGAAGACCAAGTGATCGAGGGTAATGTCGCGGGGGATCCCGACGATCCGTACGCGATGGAATACAACCCCATCACCGACACGGACTCGTACAAGTTCAGTCACCCCATGCAGTATCCGACAGGGCTGACTTCGGTGTTCAGCTACATCGAGTCGAGGGGTGGCCACTACGGGGTGACCCAGTGGGCTGGCATGCAGATGATCCTCAAGCGTGCGTTGTGTCGCCGCGTGACGATGAAGCACGTCATCAAGGCCGCAGCGTTCGCGGCAGCTCACGGCGAACCCTTCCCCTTCGAGGGTTGGAAGCGCGTCGTGGAAGTCCACAACGGCTGGCTCCCGCTGCGCATTCGTGCGGTCGCGGAAGGCACCGTGGTTCCGACCGGCAACATCCTGGCCGCCATCGAGAGCACCGATCCGCAGTTGCCGTGGATGAACTCGTGGCAAGAGCCCAGGCTCATGCGTACCTGGTACCCCACTGCGGTCGGGACCAAGAGCTTCTTCGCCAAGAAAGAGATCTTGGCGGCCCTCAAGCGGTCCGCTAACGATGCGATGACCGAGCTGTACTTCAAGCTCCACGACTTCGGTGCGCGGGGTGTCAGCTCGTGGGAATCGGCGGGCCTTGGCGGTGCATCCCACCTGTTCAACTTCAAGGGCTCAGACACTGTGACTGGCATCGAGTTTGCCAATCACTACTACAACGAGCCGATGGCCGGATTCTCGATCCCTGCGGCCGAACACAGCACCATGACCATTCGTGGCTTGAGTCACGAGCTGGATCAGATGCGGCACATGCTCAACCAGTTCGCTAAACCCGGGGCAACGCTTGCTTGCGTCTCGGACTCGAAGGACGTTTTCTACGCCGTCGAGAATTACTGGGGCGACATCTTGCACGATCAGGTCCGCAACTCGGGTGCGACCGTCGTGATCCGGCCGGACTCGGGTGACCCGTCAGAGGTCAACCTCAAGTTGCTCCAAATCTTGGAGCGCAAAATCGGCATGAGCACGAACCTCAAGGGCTACAAGGTTCTGCCGAAATACTTCCGGCTCATCCAAGGCGATGGTAACGACGACGAGATCTCGATCCGCAAGGTGCTCAACACCCTGATGGACAATGGGTACTCGGCCTCAAACATCGCGTTCGGCATGGGCGGCGGGCTCTTGCAGAAGGTCGATCGCGACATGCAAAAGTTCGCCATGAAGGCGTCACAGTCGATCATCGACAACGAAGTGATCGATGTTTACAAAGACCCGATCACCGACCAAGGCAAGAAGTCCAAGCGCGGCCGTCTCGACCTCGTGTTCCGCGACGGCGAGTACAAGACCGTGCAAGGTGACCAGCCGGACAGCTTGCTCATTCCCGTGTTCGAGAACGGCAAGCTGCTCAAGGACTGGACGCTCGCTGAGGTGCGTAAGAACGCCGAAGCGACCCTGCTCTAACCCAGGATCCGTGTAACCATGATGAAGACACGCCGAATCGATTCTCGGGACGAAAACGTTTCTAAGTACGTTTTCGATTTCGACTCAGCCGTAGCTGAGTCGGTGCTGTACAAGTACCCGACCTACGAAGCTCGTACGGTCATCTGCTGCTCCACGCAGAGCGGTTGCCCAGTGGGCTGCCGTTTCTGCGGGGCAGGAGATGCCTTCGTCCGCTCTCTGACAGCAGACGAAATCGTGGGACAGGTCCAGCACTTGTTTGCGGACCGCAACATCGACCCCACCAAGGTCGAACGCTGCCAGATCATGTTCATGAGCATGGGCGAGCCGCTCTTGAATCTCGCGGGGCTCGCACCTGCAATTCGACGGCTGAACCAACTCTACCCTAAGGCTGCTCTGCTTATCAGCACCTCAGCCCCCAAGGTGGACTACGCTCAGGTGCGTGACCTCTCGGTAGAGGTTGACAAGGTGGGGCTCCAGTTCTCAGTGCATGAGAGTCTGGATGAGCGCCGTAACGCTCTTGTCCCGTTCAAGGCGAAGCTGACGCTTGCCGAGATTGCGGTTGAAGGTGAGGCCTGGTTCGAGGCCACGGGCCGTCAGCCCTTCTTCAACTACTGTGCGCATTCCGAGAACGTGTCGGATCAAGATGCCGACCGGCTCATGGCGCTCTACAAGCCGGGGATCTGGCAAGCCACGATCAGTGTTGTGTGTGAACGCGACGAATCGGTGGCGGCAGCCAACCAACGGCAACGAGAACTCGCTGCAAACTTCATGACGAAGTTGAGTGAACGAGGCTTCTCCACGCGGTGCTTTGACCCGGCGGGTCAAGACGATATCGGGGGCGGGTGCGGCCAACTTTGGTTCGTCCAAGATTGGATGCGCCGTCACCCCAAGCTTGCCAAACGCAGTGTGGGTCACGGCCTGCCTGTGATCCACACCCCAACCTAACAACGGAGAACACCATGGGCGGAGATACGTACCTCGACAAGATTGCAGAAGGCGAAGCAGCGCCGGAACCTCAAACCCCCGAACCCGAGCCCCAGCCGGTCGGGACGGCGGCACCCCTCGAAACCCCCGAGGCTGAGACCCCTCAGCCGTAAGTCAACAACCAACCTGAAAGGCAACTACCATGGGCGGCACAATGTGGAGCAGTGAGCTGTACGAAGATCGTGCAGCAACCAGAGCAAAGACGGGGACCCCGACGTTTGCTCATGACGCAGCAGTGCGTACGGGCCGAACGGCCAAGAAGGCTCACGCCTCGCTTGAGCCGCACGGAGTCAAGGTGCGGGAGTCCAGGGACTCGGACGCACACCCGAATTCGTTGGCTATCGGCGTCGTCTTTGACGAGACGGGTTCGATGCACACGATTCCGGGCATCGTGCAGAAGAAGCTGACCAAGCTCATGGAGATCCTGCTCGACAAGAAATACTGCGAGGACCCTCAGATCCTCGTGGGCGCTGTCGGTGATGCACGCTCGGACAGCGTGTCGTTGCAGATGGGGCAGTTTGAGTCGGGCATCGAGATCGATGAGCAGCTCGGGCACATCTACCTCGAAGCCAACGGTGGTGGCGGGGAACCCCAGGAAAGCTACCAGAACGCGCTGTACTTCTTCGCCAACAAGACCAGCATCGATTGCTGGGAGAAGCGGGGCAAGAAGGGCTTCCTGTTCATCATCGGAGACGAGAAGCCCTACGGGGCATCCACGCCGGAGGAGATCAACCGGATCTTCGGCGACGTGGTGCAAGAGAACGTGCTGACCACGGACTTGGTTCGCAAGGTCAAGGAGCGCTACCACGTCTTCTACCTGATGCCCAGCGGCACCATGCACTACAAGGAGCCGGGCATCGTCAACGCCTGGAACAGCCTTCTGGGTGCTGAGAACGTGATCATGCTCGATGACCCCAACCTCGTGGCTGAGACCATCGGGGCTACCGTGGGTATGGTTGAGAATGCGATCTCGCTCGATGCGATGACCACCGATCTCGGTGGCGGCAAGGATGCCCTGGTGGTCCGTGCAGCTCTGGATCGTCTCGCCCCGGCCGCTGCATCGGCCAAGGGTGGCGTCCCGGCGGCAACGACCAAGGGCGGCTCGAACGTTCGTCTGTGATCCCTAGGGGCCGGGGGCAAGCACCTCCGGCCCCTTCAAACCCTATGCCAAAACGCAAGTTCAAGAACCCGAAAGCTAAAGCCTGGGACGTTGCCGCTCATGGCCTAGCGGTGTGGCTGGGTGAACGTTGTTTGGCGAACGACGAAACGGTCCAGCACATCAAAGACCACATCCTCCCGTCCATGAGGCGACGGGCTGAGATCATCGAGAGGAACACCAAACATGGGTAACGCGATTCTTCTGGCTGGTCTTGGCTTCGGGGATGAGGGCAAGGGCTCCGTCATCGACCACCTTACGCACACCACCGGCGCTACCCTGGTCGTTCGCTACAACGGCGGGGCACAAGCGGCCCACAACGTGATTACGAACCGAGGCTTCCACCACACGTTCGCTCAATTTGGATCCGGCACCTTCGCAGGGGCCAAGACTCATCTGAGTCGGCACATGCTCGTGAACCCCAACAACCTCTTGAACGAGGCCAAGGCTCTTGAGGGGCTCGGGTTCGACCCCCTGGACCTGATCACTCTTGAACGAGACGCCCTCGTCACGAACATGTTCCAGGTAACCGCGAACCGTCTTCGTGAGGCTCACCGTGGGAAAGGGCGTCACGGGTCCTGTGGCCTTGGAATCGGGGAAACGGTGGCGGATGCTCTCCAGCACCCGGATCAAGCGTTGCGTATCGGTGACCTCCAGGATCGCGAGCTGACCCGCAAGAAGCTCACGTTTTCCCGTGACCTAAAGTTCGCCGAGTTCGGTGGACGAGGACCTTCTGTAGATCACCCCTTCAGCGATCAGCGTCTTGAATTCTACCTAGACCTCTACGCGGACTTCGCCAAACGCTATCAAATCGTGGACCGGCAGTACCTTGAGCAGCAGCTCAAGCAAGAAGGCACCGTGATCTTCGAGGGGGCTCAGGGCGTCCTATTGGATCAGGACTACGGATTCCACCCGTACACAACGTGGTCCGACACGACCTTCGGCAATGCCCACGACCTGCTCCAAGGGTTCGATGGGCCGGTACGTAAGATTGGCGTGCTCCGGGGCTACATGACCCGGCACGGTGCGGGACCTTTCCCGACCGAGCTACCTGACGACGTTCGATTGGACTGCGACATCCAAACGGACCTGCACAACAAGTGGGGTGAATTTCAACGGCACTTCAGGGTCGGGCATTTCGATGCCGTGTTGGCCCGTTACGCCTTGGAAGTCATTGGGGGTGTGGACGAGTTGGCGATCACCAACCTCGATAAGCTCGGGGCAAAGCCGCAGATCTGCCCAAGCTACCGTGACGACTTCGGTCGCAAAGTTCACCGCATCGCGCCCAAGAAGCTCGATGACTTCATGTTGGAACAAGGTGCCCACCACTGGACGCGGATCTTACCCACCTTGAAGCCCAACTACGTGACGCTGCCTGATCGAGTCAGCATCGTAGACTGCATCGCCGAAGAACTTAGAACCTCTGTGACGCTGTGCTCAGTCGGACCCAAGACCCAGCATAAGTGGCCAACCCGTTACCTCCGAGACCTACAGGCGAGCCAATGGAACTCCTGACCATCGCCACCAACATCAAGGCTGCCAAGTGCCCTGAGGACATCTTCGGTGGCCCTCCGGATGGCAGCACCGTTACGCCGGTCTACCGCCAGCTCATCCTCGTGATCCACCCTGATCACTTCGATGGAAAGCCCACAGAGCTGGCCACTGCCACGGAAGCATTCCGGCTCCTGGCTCAGCTCCGGGGTGAGGCCGAACGCAAGATCAAGGCGGGCAAGTACGGCCAGAAGAAGGTCAAGGCACCGCCACCCAAAGAGCCCTTCCGCCCCTCAGTGGTTGAGGCCAACGGCAAGCGCTACATCTTGACGGATCAGGTTGCCTCGGGGGACCTGTGCGACATCTTCCTGTGTACGATCTCCAACGGATCTGCCGACCACAAAGCCATTTTTAAGATCGTCAAGAACGGGGCTGACAACGATCTCGTTGAAAACGAGATCAAGGTACTTGCGAAGCTCCACGCGCCTGGGGTCAAGTTCGACGAACGCTTTTTCCCGAAAACGAACGACTCGTTCGTCATCCGGGGACCCGGGTTTCAACGTCAAGTCAACGTCCTGTCGTGGTTTCCAGAGCACCGAGGACTTGACGAGGTGCTGAGAGTCTTCCCGGACGGCATCGACTACCGTGACATGGTGTGGATGTTCAAACGCATCCTGCACGGCGTAGGGTTCGCCCACGAGAACCAGATCGTACACGGGGCCCTGATCCCGCCTCACATCCTGATCCACCCGGTGGACCACGGGGCCAAAATCATCGATTGGTCGTATGCGGTGGACATTACGCCTAAAGTCAAGGCGGTCAAACCCAAGACTCACCGCAGCCTTTACGACCTCTTGGACGCGGACGACATCCTTACTCCAGACCCGCACGTCAAGGCAATCAGCGCCGACTACAAGTTGTATTACCCGCCGGAGATCCTTAAGAAAGAGATCCCGACGCCCGCCAGCGACATTTACATGGCAGCCAAGTGTGCGGTAGCCTTGGTGGGTGGTGACTTGAAAACGAACGCAATGCCCAACGAGATCCCTGGAACTGTCCGGGCCTTCTTTGAGCGTTGCCTTCATGCGGTTCCGGCCAAGCGTCCGCAGAACATGTGGGACGCCCATGAGGAGCTGGACCGAATCTTGAAAGCAGCCGTGGGCAAACGAACTTACCGACCCTTCCCCATGCCTGAGGTACGCCCGTGATGATCCGTTATGAAGACCGCCTCGCACAGCTCCGAGAGCTGCCCGTACGGATCTACTGTGCGGCAGCCGGGGCAGGAGCTGGGATTCAACAGATCCTCTGGAACCCCGTCGGAGCATCGGCCTATCTGGCTGGGGCTGCCTTCCCGTACTCCAAGGAGTTGTCCACAGACTTCTTGGGTTTCCAGCCCCCGAGCTTTGTGTGCCTTGATGAAGCCATCGACCTCGCGATCTCGTCCTATCTCAAGGCCGACAACGGGGATCCGACCAAGCAGCCCATCGGCCTAGGTTTGACCGCTGCGGTCGCCACGGCAGTGCAGCACCGTGGGGATCACCGAGTTCACGCGGTCGTGATCACGAGGGATCGTGTGCTTGCCTCGGAGATGACGCTCCCCAAAGAGGGTCCGCACGTTCGTAACCGAGACGGCAGCATCGCGGACACGCTCGGGATCGAATTGATTTTGGCGGCAGCCAACCTGATCCCCGAGCCCGTCCGAGAGGCATACTTGGAAGCCACCGACGGACAGTGCCTCAAAGACATCACGCAGAGGGCCCGCCAGCACTTCCTGAGCCGACCGCTGTTTACCCGGTACGGTCAACGCCTTGAGGCACCTGCGGGGAACCTGACGCTGTTCCCGGGCAACTTCGACCCGCCTCACGAGGGGCACTTCGCCAACGCGGGCGAAGAAGTGACGTTCCAGATCACCGCGAGCCCGCCGCACAAGCCGGGTTTGAGCCTCACGGACATGTTGGGCCGCGTTCGCCACTTCCGGCACAAGCGGGACGTGCTGTTCATGGAAGGCGGGGCACTCTACCTGGAGAAGGCCCGGAGGTTCCCTGGTTCGACTATCATCCTGGGGAGCGATGCCCTCGAACGGATGCTTGATCCCAAGTGGGGCGTGGAAGTGCTGCCGTTGCTGACCGAGTTCCGCGAGCTGGGGACCAGGTTCAGGGTTGCGACACGTGAGGGGGACGAGTTCGCACGGCTCCCGATCCCAGGGACCTTCCGAGACATGTTCACTGAGCTGCCCAAAACCCCGTACGCGGGCTTGAGTTCGACGCAGATCAGAGAGGGCGTATTGGCCCCCACCTCTCACGCGCCCCCCGGCACGGGCCAAGTGTGTGGTGCCGCTAATGATTGCACCCGGTTCAAAGGACACACAGGGCAGCACGCCAATCTCTACAACCAGCGTGTTTGGTAATCACAAGTCGTCTTCGTCCTCTAGAGCAGCCCACAAGCCGCCGCCGCTGCCCCGGAGTTGGTTCTGCATCACACGTTGAAGTGGTGTGACGGCTTTGAACATGGCCTCCCGTCCAGAGTCATCGGGGACGGTCAGCGTAAAGAGCATCACGGAGTGCGTTTCATCGAGTAGCGTCAGAAGCCGGGTGCCTTCTTTGGGGCCAGGATCGAAGATGAAGTGGAGCCGCCAAACCCCACCGCCCGCACCCTGCTGGTTCTGGAACCCAGTCACCACGTGGTAGGGCTCGTCCGAGAGGGGCTCTGCTTGATACTGCGTCCCAATGGCTCGCAACCGAACGGCGAGATCCGACGAGTTTGCCAGCCCGAGGTTCCGCTCTCTAGTTTCTTGTATCACCTGCTCGGGGGTCTTCTTCACGGGGACGTGCAGGATCGTCTCCATGTATTCGTGGACACCCTGCGTCACTTTCGCTTTTGGGGTGGCCGTGTAGCTGATCGTCCGATTCCGTGGGTGCTCTTGGTGTAGTAACCCATTAGCCTTGCCCTGGACCCCCATGGTCCGGATCACGATCACCGTCGGACATTCCTCAGGGTTCAACCGAATCGGCCTACGTGTGACATCGATGAGCACCCCCTGTACTACACCGAACGGACTATGAAAGACCTCCGGACAACCGAATTTGTGCGCGCCTGGGGCGTCAAGGATGTGCCCACGGCGTCAGTCTCCCACGGGGCTGTACGTCCAGGCAGTTACCCGGCGTTCGCCTTGCTGGGCTGGGTGGAGCAGCGGAAAGCGGGCTGGCCCGTCGTGGGGCTCCGCCTGACCTTGCTCCAGAACGAGCTAGACGAGCCTGCTGGCGGGCTCACGATGGGCCTACCGCTCACGCCAAAGAGCGAGCGGCACGTCTGCTGCTTCTTGCAGGACCTAGGCTGGGATGGCCGCGTGTGGCCGTACAAGGACCATGGGTGGCCCGAGGGTACGCCCGATGAGGACGGCTTGCTACTCCTACTCAAGGCATCCAAGCTCGGGGCCACCCTGACGTTCCCCTCGGACCCCGAGAAGGGTACCCCGACAGTCAGGATCCCAGTGCTGCAACGAACCGGGACCTTCTCGGTGGCACCCTTCGGCGAAGAAATCGTGCCCCGGTACCTCGATGCTCTCAGGACCCTTGCGGCAAACCCCACACCATTCAAATCGGATTGGGCATGACCATCAGCTTCTATGGGGAGACCAACGAGCGGTACAGTTGGCTCTCGAACTTCCACGTGGCGATCTTCACACTCCAAGGGCACCAATGGGCTTCGACGGAACACTTCTACCAAGCCATGAAGTCTGAGGACCCCGAGGTTCAGCTCCAGATCAGGAGCGCCGCGACCCCGGGACAGGCTAAGCGGTTGGGTTCCAAGTGTGAACGGCGTGCTGATTGGGAAGAACCCGTAGGTACCCCTGCGTTGCACGACATTTTTCGAGATGACCGGGGGATCGTGGTGGAACTCGTGAAGGACCACTTCATGTACCAAGCGCTCACCGCGAAGTTCACGCAACGTCCCGAGCTACGTGAGGCGTTGATCTTGACGGGCACTGAGGAGCTGCAAGAAGCCTCACCCAAGGACTACTACTGGGGCGTGGGAGCCGACGGTTCGGGGCAGAACAAGCTCGGTCGAATGCTCCAGCTCGTGCGGGCTCAACTACCGAACCGCTGGTCACCGTAGGCGTTGAGCCGTGAAACCGTTCAGGTAGACTTTCGCCTGAGCCCCGCCAAGTGTCCCGATTTGAATGTACGCCTTGCAGCAAGGGACCGCGACGATCTCTGCTTCGCGCAAAATCCCGCGAGACGCCACATCGATCAAAACCTCTACGGGTTGAGTGAACCCCGAGGGCCATCGGATGTAGAGGCGATCCCCGGCCTTGAGTGTTACCCCATCGAGGCTGTCATGGTACCCATCGTCCTGTTGGACAGTCACGACCTTGCTCGCCAAAACTAGCCCTCGTCATCATCTCGCCGCCGGTCTTTGACACGGGGCATTGGCGTAGTGCTACGGGGTCTGGGTTGTGGGGTTGGGATCCGTTGCGTGGGCTGGGACGGGGTGCGAGGCCGAACAACAGGCATCGGCCCGGCCGGTGTCGGGGTTCTGACTGCCTGCATACCACGTGGGGGTGTCAACGAGCGTACTGGGGGTTCGGTGGGGCGATCATGCTCGTGTTCACCCCCACGCTTGAACGCCTCCAGCAAACCCCGGGTGACGACGGACTCGACCTCAACCGACAGATGCTCCTGCGTGGTGCGCGCCTCTTGAGCCACCGCGTTGAGCACGATCTCGATCAGGTCTGCGATGTGACTGTGGGCAGTCATAGCCGGTCTTTCCCGGCGGTCAGGCACGGACTTGAGTCGTCGGTATGGCCGCTCGACTTACCAGACGCGACCGTGCCAGGGGCGTGCTGGTTACGCTTTGCCTCCGAACCGTGCTTTGGCTTGTTCTTCAACTTGCGACTCCAACTCACGGGGATTCAGGGCTAACTCAGGGTTTTGCAGAAGCAGCGACCGGGCCATGGGTACAAGCGCTCCGCGATCTTGCCCCTTAAGCTGATACACCTCAAACAGACGCACCTGATCGATCTCCGGCTTCTTTAGCATCTCAAGAAAACGCTTCTCGAAGGCGGGATCATCTGCGTGGGACAACAGAACTTCCCTGAGTCGCGCAAGCCCGTCCTGCGACAAGAATGACACAGGCGTGCGAACGGTCCACCCCAGATCCAGCAGGTCCAGTAGTAGGTGGATTTCTTGTTCGGGCAGCCCACGGCTGAGCGCTGTGGCGAACCCGGGTTCTTCCGCGAGCATTTCCTTGAGCACTTCTCCGAGCCCCAAGTCATGTAGCAGCTCTACTGAGCGGCGAGGCTGTGGCGACTCCAAGATGTCCTCGACAAGGATTTTGCGAACCGCATCCCAAGGCATCTGTTTAAGCTTGTGCGCGTTCTGCTGAATGCTCGTCCGCACATCGGGCGAGATTTTGAACCCGTACTTCGCCACGAACTTGACAGCACGAAGCATCCGGGTCGGGTCATCCGAGAACGTCTTGTCGGGGTCCACCGGCGTGGTGAGCAGGCGATCCTCAAGGTGCTGTCGGCCGTTGCCGAGAAGGTCCAGCACTTCGGCACGATCAGGTCCGTGCTCCAGGTCTAGAAGCCGCCAGAGTAGCGTGTTGAACGTGAACTCGCGACGCTGCAAGTCTTCTTGGATGGTCGCAGGTTCGACCATGTGCGGCTTGTAACCTTTGCCCGAGGGATCGCCGTAGCTCTCTTTGCGAGCGTTGGCGATCTCCAGGACTTCACCCTTGAGATCATGCCCGTCAAGGACCCACGAGTCCGCGACGGTGAGGATCGCCACCCCATATTGGTTAGTCGTCAAATTCGTGCGGGTCGGAATGATCCGTTGGAGCTGCTCCGCGAACCACGCAGAGTCCTTCCTACCCCCGAGAGCTACGGAATCGACCACTACGTCCACGTCTTTAGGCGCAAGGCCCATCAAGTGGTTTCGTACTGCGCCACCGACGATGTAGACGTGTTCTCCAACGCCAAGGCGCTTGGTGGCCAAGGACAAGAAACGTAGGAGTGCCGTTATTTTTGTCATGCTAGCGCTTTACTGAAAAGGAAACGACATGCCCCCAAAGCCACCGCCGATACCGCTACAAGCCGTTGCTTGGGAGTACAAGGCCTTGTCCTTGGATCCTAAGTACGTGGCAGACTACGAGCGTACCCTAAACAATCTGGGCGAACAAGGCTGGGAACTGGTTTCAATGGTCCCTGATTCGGGGAAAGCCATCGCGACCCTGAAGCGTAGGAAGCGAGTTACTTGACCTTTGCCTCAAGCTGCTGAAACGCTTTCCCGAGAGCCCCGTTGCCGCCCTTGTCCCCCATCGCGTAAGGGACATCCTTGACTTTGCAGGCGGCTGAGATCTTCCGAAAATCCTTGTGGGTCATGAGCCCTTCGAGGATGATCACCGCCCCGACTTTGCCGTTCTTGATTCGAGCCTCAATGGAGTCGATGATGCGAGGACTCCCCTTCTCGAAGACCACCCAATCCAGGTGGATCCCGTAGTTTGCGACGATAGACTCCAACTTGCCCGGGACCTTGAAGCCACCGACCATCATGATTCCCTTGGTTGGGAAAGCCTTTTGAAGTCTGGGGTAGGGGGAAGACTTGGGGACCACCACCGGCTTGGGGGCTTCCACCTTGGGAGCCGCCTCCGGTTTAGGGTTAGGCGGGGTGGGGTCCAGAATCCGGGGCTCGGTTCTTTCAACCCGTTCCGCTGCCTCCGTCTGATCCAACAGGCCCAAAGCCCGTGTCAGAGCTTGCTTGAACGCTTGCCGTTCAAAACTCAGGTCCACGACGGGATCAGGCCCCAGGCCCAGGCGGACCGCCATCGGGGCCTCTACGACCTGCTGGCACTGCGCCAGGAATGCACCTTCGTAGTCCTGGAGCGTTCTGCGCAGCGCCTCCAGGACCTCCCGGGTTGGACGTGACGCCGTTTCAACTTTGCCTTGAATTACCGCCGAAATGCTCATGTCTCCTTGTACTACACCGACAAGCCAAGGGCTAGGGGCAAACGGGCAAGAAACGATTCCCTGGACGCCACAGGACGATCCGGTGTAAAGCAGAAACAGGGAACCCATCGCTAGCTGTGGGTGAGGTGCGTACAGAGTGGCCCGGACCAGACAACGATTCACGAGCAAGGTGACGGTTAGGACAACGCTGCCGTTAGGTCGTAGTGAAACGCTCGGTTCGGTGCAGAACAAGCAAATCCGGCGTCCCGATGCCCCCGGGTACATCACGGGGATGCTGGGTAAGTGGTTCCTCGTGTTGCATGAGGGGGAAACGACCCCCGCTATCTACAACCCAGAGGAACTCAGGCTTGAGCCGCACGCCTACTGGCGGGTCACCCACACCCTGGCAGGACAGCCCTACTTCAAGGAATTCGGAACCTACCGCGAGGTCGAGAAGCATTTGAAAGCGCTGGGCAAGTTGGGCGGTGTAGCCCTTGGTATCGAAGGCCCTTTCTACTCCGCAAAGGAGTTGGAAGAGGGGCCTGTCCCCACCCGAAATCTTTTTGATCATTTGAACGACGCATGACCCAACCCTCAACGAATTGTGCCTTTCATTGTGGGCGTCCAGCCTATCGAGGAAAGCGCTTGTGCAAGACGCATCTGGAGCACCAGCGCCAAAAAATGGCGGAGTACCGCCTCAAGCGAAAGCAAGAGGGGCTTTGTTCGAGATGCGATAACCCGGCTCGCGTCATGCCCAACGGGACCGTCAGTACGTTGTGCGAGAGGTGCCGAACTCGTGTCCGTACGTTGGAGCAGCTTGAGCGTAACAAGGTAAGTCGCTTGGTACGGTCTATCCTCAAGGCCAAGGCTGAGGGCAAGACGCTCAAAGAAATCGGAGCCCGCAAGAAGCTCACCGTCGAGCAGATACGGCAACTGCTTGCAGACGCAAAAGCTAAGACCGACTGATCCCGTACGCACGCCCGGTGTACTGGCCCGGGATGCCGCACAACAAAGGGATGGATTGGGTACGGCTGCCGAAAAGGATGTCGGTCTATTTTCGCGACTCCTTTGACTGCGTATGGTGCCGGGGTGTGTTCCCCTTGGACCATCTCGGGTATGGCTTGACCCTGGATCACGTGGACCCTACCCAAGGGCATGACGCGGCCAATCTCGTGACCTGCTGTGGGCCTTGCAACAGCGCCAAAAAAGATCTGTCGCCCGACGAGTGGTACAAACGTCTGGCTGAGCGGGGCTACAACACTCGACGCATCAAAGAACGGGTGGCTCGGCTAACACGCAAAACCCTGAACCTGCATGCCGGTGCTTGGCTCGCAAGTCTTCGCCGTCCGAACTACAAGAACTACGCCACCCCTAAGAAAAACCGTAAGCCATGAACGATGATTACGTTGATGACGACCCTGAGGGGGTACTGGACGAGGCCGACCTACTGCTTGAGGTAGTCCGATCTATCGTGCGTAACCCTCAGAAGGTTGAGGTCTCAGCCAAACGCGGCCCCACCACCACCGTGCTCACAATCACCGTGGATCCTTCGGATCGCGGTCATGTGATCGGCCGAGATCGCAAGACGATGGACGCGCTCATTCACCTTTTCTGTAAATCTGCTACTATTGAAGGCCGCCGAACCCTCATCCATCTGGGCGGTGCCGACCTTCGACCCCGGCATCCGCAGCAGCGCGGCCCCCAACAGCGCTCTCAACGTGATGGCCGTCCAGACCAAACCAGGCCGCCCCAGCAGCCCAGACACCGACGATAGAACATGCGACTCCTTTGGGCCACAGACATCCATCTGAACTTCTTGAAGGCCCCCGGAGCTGCTCAAACCTTCGGAGCGTATCTCGGGGTTGAGCAAGAGTTCGACGCTGTGGTGGTCACAGGGGACATCGCGGAAGCCCCTTCGGTCCGGGTGCTCCTGGAGAGCTTCGCTCGCGGGGTGGGTAAACCGATCTACTTCGTGCTGGGCAACCACGACTTCTACTTCGGCAGCATCGCGGGTGTCGAGAAAGAGCTGAGCGAGATTCTGTTGCCCAACCTCGTGTGGTTGGACCAGGCCCCCGATCCCATTCTGCTTGATCCTGACACGGCACTTGTTGGGCAGGGCGGGTGGTACGACGGCCTTTTGGGTGACGCTGAAAAGTCTAGGGTCTTGCTGTCGGACTTCGAGCTGATCCGAGACTTCAAGCCGCTGTTTCACGAGCAGACCTGGCTCTTTGAGTACGGGGGCCGTGCGGACCTGTTGGACAAGATCAGGACGCTGAGCAAGCAGCACGCCGGGGCAGCCAGAGCCAAGCTGCTTGAGGCCGTGAAGCTCCGCAAACACGTGATCCTAGCCACCCACTACCCACCGTTCGCGGGGGCGTGCTGGCACGAGGGCAAAATCTCGGACCAACACTGGATGCCCTGGTTCACCTCGGGGGCCATGGGGGCGATGCTTGGGGAGGTGGCGGCAGAGCACCCGGACCATCGCTTCCTGGTTCTCTGCGGGCACACGCACAGCCCTGGGGTCTACGAGCACCTGCCCAACCTGCTTGTATTGACCGGCAAAGCGGTCTACGGGGCTCCCGATGTGGCTGGCCTACTGGAACTGCCCCTAGACCCCCTCTGGGCTAGACCTGAGCGTTGTGATCGCTGCGACACCGCTGACTTCCGAAGCTCGGCAACGATCATGGAATGCAAGCTCTGCACCAGGGTCTGGGAGCGGGTCGGTGGGGCTTGGGTCCTTGACCCCAAGTCATGAGCTACCAGGCTCAGTACCGCTGCGTTCGCTGCCAGCAGCGGTTCGAGGTCACACAGGGCGTCTTCGGGTGCCCTCCGGGGCACCAAGCAGACCCTGATAGCCCGTGCGGGCGTAGCCAGCGCCAGTACCGTTGTGCGAGCTGCGCCAAAGCCCAGAGGTGCCCCCAATGCGAACACCTCTGGGTCGAGTGGCTCAACTACCAGACCCTCGTGGCAACGCATAAACTTCCTGTGCTGTAGCCAAGGTATGCTCCCCGAACGAGTGCTTCGCAGGTACCTGCGAGCGAAAAGCACCAAGAAGCGCATGGTCGTCATGATGGGCCCACCCGCAGCGGGTAAAGGCTTCTTCTTGGGCGAGCCGCCGCCGAAGTTCGGCTGGAAACTCCCCAAGATGCTCGTGGACGACAAGGGCAACCCGCTCTTGACCGAGGACGACATCCCGGAACGTCCGCACTCAGAGGAATCCGACAACCACCTGCGAGCTATCCAGTTCGAGGAAGCAAAGAAGCACTTCGACACGCTCAAGGCGGCACACGAAGAAGGTCCGGAAGCCTTCAAGAAGGCGCTCTCCGACCACTGGTACGCGACCAAGGATGGGGATCGCGTAGACCTCAGCAAGACGGTCAACTACGACGATTTCCCTGAGACCTTGAAGGACTACCACGCCAAGACGAACAAGGATTTCTACGTCTCGATGCGGGGTTGGCACGACGACGCGAAAGAAAAGAACGAGGTTACGGGTAAGCCCAAGGAGCGCTTCAAGGACGAGGCGAGGCACCGCTTCGAGGAGACGCTGCACAAGAAGATCGAAGAAATCGAGGACATGTTGATCGTGGACTCGGCAGGCGAGGACATCGACGCCCAAGACTACAAGGGCCAGATCGCTGCCGCCAAAGAGGCTGGATACGAAGTTACGGTCATCTTCCTGCATCCTGAGCAAGCCGACACCGAGCTGTCCAACCTGGCTCGCGGTAAGGTGCAGGGCAAGCGCATGGTGGACCAGTCGGATATCTCGAACTGGTACGAGAAGAACGCTGAGGCTCTCAAGGACATCCAAGAAGCAGCCCCCGACAACTTCGTGCATTACCGGAAAGGGCCGCCTGACGCGGACCCCAAGAAGGCGGCTGAGTTGCGGGCCAAGGCTCGCGACATGATGAACAAGCTCTCGGGCCTAGAGGGCGAAGAAAAAGAGAAGGCCAAGCAGGAGATCAATCAAGTCTTGTACGGGGCTGCTTCGTACAAGCTGCACAAGCCTACGTCGTACGGCTCGGCTGTGAGCGGGCTTCCTGAGAAGCCCGAGGAAAGTAGCATCGCCGACGCCGTAGAGGCCATGAACACCGAGGCTGAGAAGCGATCAGGTTCAGGCCAGCCCAAGAAGGTCAAGCCTGAGGGTGAGCAGACTCCGGAGAAGCAGACTCCGGAGAAGCAGCCTCCGGAGAAGCCCGAGGGTAAAGCCAAACCGGAGGCCGGGTCGGAGAAAACCCGGATGAACTTCCTACGGGAGCTGGGGGATCAGAAGGTCAAGAACCCCAACCCGGAGTCGCGGGATCGCTTCCCTCAAATTAAGATCAGGTCGCTACCCTGGACATACCAGAAGCCCTACTACGAAAAGTGGCGGGGCAAACAGGCAGCGCAACGTGTGGCAAAACGCTACCTGGAGGCAACGATGGCTGGTAAGGGATGGCTCGCAGGTTGGATGCATGAGCTTGCGGACGAGCTTGGGAAGACCAAGGTCGAGGGCTACAAAGTTTCTGCTGAGGCCGGTAAAGGTCCGCTGGTCCTGGTGACCATCAAGGGTGCTACCGAGGACTCAACGACTGCCCGCAAGGCCAAACAATCGATCGAGAAGGTGATGGAGCACTCCATCAAGAAGCACTCAGAGGGTGTCCCCGGGTTCAAGCACCGCGTCAAGAGCTTCAACAAAGGTGCGGATCTCATACTTGAGTGCGAGGTCTTGTTTCCTTGAAATGAACAGGGGCCCTGGTTGCCCAAGGCCCCTGTCGCTCACCTAGTTCTTGGAACGCTTACGTTCGAGCGCTACGAGGTAGCGTTCGTTGCGTTCAACGAGGCCCGGGAGCTTCTGGATTACGGCCAGCACCACAGCAAGCTGGCCGTTCAAGGCGTGGTTGTGCTTGGCCCAAGTCTGAGCCAAACCGTTCGATTTTACCCCAGGCATGGTTCACCCGGAAACCGTGCAGCCGTGGGGCAAGGAAGGATCGAACATGACGCGCCGCTGGTTGATCTGCTTCCACGACCTCGGGTCCTTCGGGTCCATCAACTCCGAAATGAAGAGACGGACCGTGGTCCCCAGCGTGAGGTGGAAGGCACGGACGTAGTAGGTACGCCCGTCACCAACGTGATCGTAGCTCTCCACGACCACGCTATCGTTCTCGAACAACAAGTGATCAGGACCGAGCTTGTTGAGCGTGATGCTGCCAATAGCGCAGTTGAGGTTGGTCTTCTCGCCCGTAGCCTTGGCGGTACCCACACTGGTGGGGATCAACATGACCGTAGGGTTAGCGACTGACCGACGAACGAAAAACGGCTTGTCCTTCGTCCACTTCGAGGCAACGTCTCGCACGTAAGCGTGCATCTCAGCACGAAGTGGGGACGGGGCGGCCGTAGGCTTTTCCGCCGCAGACGGAGGGGCCTCGTTGAGATCCAGGTCATCCAAGAACCCGAAGTCGATCTCAGCCGCCGCTTGCTGCGTCACGTTGGGCTCAGCAGCCACCTGCGTAGTCTCTTGACGAGCAGCCGCTTGAAGCGAAAGCGCCTTGCTAAGCTGCTTGCACGCTGCGATCACTTCCGGTTTAGCGCCGGACAAGGTAAGCACCTGGTCCACCGTCTCTCGGAACTCGCTCATCCCAATCTGGGGCTTGTCGTAGTAGTGCAGGGAGTAGTCCCCGTGCATCCGGGTAATCTCCGCAGGCCAAGCATCGGGGCCCAACAGTTGAAAGTGCCGCAAATGGCTCGGCATCAGACTCTGGGCGTACTTGGACCGCGAACCCACAGGTTCTCTGGGCATTGTCAGCTCTCCTTCGCGCTAGAACGCGCTTTCGTTTTCAGTTCGCTTCGTTCGCATTGGCGGGGGTTACCCCTCGCCAACAACCCCCCGTACACCAACGAAATGCGAATCTCGGACGAAAACGACCAAGCCCGTACGAATTCGGAAAGCCTTTGTACCAGCCCTTCAAGCCTTTAAGGTTGAAGGGAATCCGTTGACGCTGATCCGGAAAGCCGCAGTCAAGATGGCGGCTTGCACCGCCTGGGGAACCGCGATATCTAGGGCCCGCATGGCTTGGTCCAAGGCATCCCCGTAACGAAGTCCGGGGTCCTTTGAGACCAGATCAACCACCCGCTCCAGGACGGGCGCATAGCGCTGCATGTCAGCATCAGACATCGAGGTCTCCACCTTGAAAGGGTAGGGCTAGCATGAAACTTACAGGACGTATCCCCGCACTCCAGACTTGCATAACCCAACAATGGACCGCTGGGCAACAGTTGGGTAGCAAGAGCTGGAAGACGCCTCGCAAATTGATGGGGTCCATCACATTCGATGCGAAGGCCGCCAAGGACTCGACTCAAGCCGTACGGGTCGTGGTTTTGAAACCTGACGGGACCATGCTGCGAGAAGAATTCCTCTATACCCTCCCTGAGGATGTCTACCCTCTCCCACTAAAGGGAACCAATGGCATCGGCTCAATGGCGTGAAGTCCTCAAGGATAAAGTGTACGCGCTCTATGTGTACGAGCATCATCGCGTAGCGATTGCGCAACTCCTGGATCAGAATTGGGTCGTCACACTACCCGACGATCCCACAACCAAGCATTCGGCTAAAGATCAAGAGGACGCCTTCAAAATCGGGCGTCGGATCTCGGTCGCTTGGTTGCAGGGTGCCCTCAAACAGCTCGCCCCCGAGGTTGTCCCCCGACGCGACCTAACCCCAACCGAGGCCCAGGCCGAAATCAAGCGGCGGCAGAGGCGTTCAAAAAACTAGCGTTTCCGGCGATTTACCTGGGGCAGATCAGAGACTCTTGACGTTCTGCGGTCATCCGGTGTAATAGTGGACGGTGTAGTAGTAACCGTTCACCTAACTCGAAGGGACCGCCTGTGACCGTCAAAGCCACTCTTGCTACGAAGCTGAAAGACATCCGTGACCTCAAGTCCAAAGGGGCGGGCTTTGAGGTTCAGGCCATGTACGAGGTCCTCGCCCTGGAGAAAGCCTCGGTGTTGTGGCGTCGAGACGGTACCGAGACGTTCACCACCGTGCTCAAGGAAGAGGTCGGGGTCTGCACCCCGACACGGTTCAAGGCCTTCAAGAAGGCCGCCGAATACTTCACGCAGGACACCATCGAGAAGCTCGGTGTTCCGTGCGTGTGCCTGATCGCCACGCAGAACCAAAGCGTCCGGCAACGGATGCTCAAGGACGCGCTCACGTACCGGAAGGATCACGGGTCTGAGCCCACCTACCAATACTTCTCGCGCTTCTTGCGCAAGCCTGGAAAGGCCGTGTCACGGACCCGGCTTCTCAAGTACGTCGAAGTGCTCAAGGCCGAGATCAAGAGCCTCGGTGGGCGCGTTCCGGTGATGGAGTAACCGACCCGATCTCGGGTCCCAGATGAAAGACAGATCAGATGAAAAAGAGCAAGCTACGGTTCCTGTTGAGTCTGCACGAGAACATCAATCAAGGCTGCGAGATCCTCGCCGTCGATCGTGCCACCTTCATGCCGACTCTGGATCGCTTCTTCGAGACCGTCAGTCTCGGCATCGAGATGGGACTCAAGATGAAGGGCTCGAAGTCCTCACTGGCCGCCAAGAAGCCGGTGGCCGCCAAGGGGAAGGCCAAGAAGTCGGTGGCCGCCAAGGGGGAGGCCAAGGCCAAGAAGTCAGGGAAGGGCGGCAGCAGGAAGCACGACCCTCAACGAACCCTCAACGTGCTGACGGCCGTCAAGACCCACCTGGGGAAGACTTCCCCGATGCGTTTGAAGGACATCATCGAGGCGGTCAAGCCGCTCTTGAAGGGGATCAAGGACCCGCAGCAAGCCGTCTGGAAGATGCTCACGGACTGCCCTGAGATCGAGAGCGTCCCCAAGCAGCGTGGCTTCTACCGTTTGAAGCCCTCGAAGAAGGTCTTGAACGGCAAAGCCAATGGCAAGGCGACGCACGCCGTTGCCTTGAACTAGGTTCGGGACGCGAGATAGCGGCTCACCACAGCGGCGGCAGTTTTCTTGTCCTTTGCTTCCGCTCCCATGGAGTTGAGGACTTCTTGGAAGTCCTCATCGGTGAGCTGCTCGATCTCTTTGGCCACCGCTGCCATCATGAACTTGGCCATTGCGTCCTCGGCAGAGTCGCCTTTTGCGTCCTTGTCCTCGGAAGCGATGTGCTGAATCAGGTGGGCCACGCCATGTCCAACGTGCCCCAGCTCTTCTAGCATGTGCAGGTCCCCAAGGTGTTTAGACACCGACTTCATCGCCACATGCCTAGCCAGATTTTTGGCGAACACCCCAGCGGCCATCAACGGGCCTGACGCAGCAAACGCAGCGGCAGCTCCGCCAATCGCCATGTGGGTGGCTACTTCCTTGAAGGCGGATTTCTGCTTCTTGGTCATCTTGCCGCCCTGCATCACGGCCTTGACGCCCTCTGCGGCAGTTTTGAACTCGTGAACCTCGTGCTTGGCGGTAGTCACGAGGTTCGTGATCATCTTCTTGGGGGCGTTCACCAGGGCGTCTTTCGCTTCACCCAACGCCTTCTTGCGGAACTCATCGTCCCCGAAGAAGTGCTTGACCGCTTTCGGGGCTGCCTCCACGAACTTCGTGGCTGACTCAGAGAGGCCTTTGAACCGGGCCTTCCAAGCGTCGAACTTGCCCGCAGGCTTGGCGGTCTCCTTGGGGGCCTCGGGAGCCTTGGCTTTGGCGGGCGGGGCCTTGGGCTGAGGCTTGGCCTCTGGCTTGGACTCAGGCTTCTTCTTGGCCTTGTCCGGGATGGGCGGCGGGGTGCTCTTAGGAGCCTTAGGCGGAGTGCTCTTGGGGCCAGCCGGGGGCGGGGGCTTGGGGGGCGTCTTACCGCCCGCTGGCGGGGGTGCTTTGGGCTTCTTGACCCCGGGCTTCTCAGCCGGGCCGCCTTTGGCCTTGTTCTCGTTGACCGAGTGCTGGGTCCTGTCGGCGTCCGGGTGTTCCTTGAGGTACTCGTTCAAGGCCTTCTCGGAGGGGAACTCCTTGGCTTGACGGTACCTGGACGCGACTCGTGCTGCTAGACCCATGCAGACGCGAGATCATCGAAGGATCTTTTGGATCAGTCCCGGATCACGCTCAGCGTCAAGTCCGCCGGGGCCTTGCAATGCACGGCCCGCTCCACCTTCCGGATCGCCACCACCGCCTCCCCTGACCACCCCCGAGGCAACACCTGCCCTCGACCGCACAGGTTGAAGCGAGTGTCCTGACGAGACGATGTGGCCCAAGAGCCTGGCGCGAGGTTCCCTAATTCGGATTCAGGGGGCCGTGGGACAGGGTACGCCACCATCATAAACAGCTCACCCGTAGGCAAAACAGGAAGTTCATCGCTTTCAGACATGATGGACCAGATTACACCAGTCACGCCGCAACGTGTCGCACACCCTCGGCAATAGCCCGCTCAATGTCTTCTTCGGTCAACTCCCACCCATCGTAGGGTAGCCGGGCCACCACTCTGGTCTTGAACTTCTGGAAGTAACGGATCGCTAGGTACTCATGAAGTTGGAGCCCCAGCCACTCATCTTCGGGCGGCAGCACACTGATCCCCAGAGCGGCCAGCACGATCCGATGGTTCTCGGGATCGATCAGGTGCGAGACCAAGATGGCCAACGCGGTTTGTCCGGGACCCGATCCATGATACCCCCACTCGAAACCCGTCGGACTTTTGGTCAAGAGGTCGAGCCTGGGATTCAGAGCCCACCCACTGCCCGAGTTCAGATCCTCGACAGTAATCGAACAGACCTTCGTCTCGGGGTCACGGCGACCCGTGTACTTGAAGTAAGCTCTAGACATTCTTCAACGTCCCTTCGATCAACTTGAGGCACCGTTTGCAGGTAACCTCCGCTTCGTTGGAGGTCAAATTCTTGTACGAGACGTGCGGCGTCTCGCAGATCTGTGCTGACCTGCCGTTGACCTTATGGGCCATGTGAATCTTGCGAGGAAGGATCGAGAGCAGTTCCTCTTGCGTCATAGGCTTCACGAGCCCGGCCCGCATGTAGAGCTTGAAGCCCTCTTTCGCAAAACGCTTCTCCAGGTCCAGGATGGCCTTTTCGATGACTTGCTCCAAGACACCCGCCTCCGAGATCTTGGCACTCGTTGCAAACGACAGCTCAACCGACATTGGGACATTCAGGTCTTGAATGTCCTCATCGGGTTGAAGCCGTTTCAGCAAGGGTCGGGGCCGATCAGGCATTCAGCAACTCACGCAGATGCGCTGCAAGAAAGCGCCCGGTGGGCTGGTTCTCCATGCTCGCCGCTGACTGCTCGATGCGTTCCTTCAGCGCTACGAACGCTCGCAGTTCCTCGATCGCAGCCTTGAACGCATCCCCGTCAACCTCAAAGTAGGTTGGGCTCATGTCCTCGGTTGCCGACCCGTCTTGAAGCTCAGTGACTTGTTCAAGACGATCCAGAAGTTGTTGCGTGGTCATGTGCGCGTTGCTCCCGTGAACTTGCGATCCAAGTAGTCCCCATCATCCTCGGGCTCGGGGGTCGGTTCCTCCGCCACCTTGGGCATCCGCTGCTTGAGCCAATCGGCGGCATCGTAGAGGCCGTTCTGGTTGGCCAACCCCAAAAGGGTCTGGAGTTGGTCGGTGACTGAACGTTGGTCGGGCATCATGCGGGTACTACACCGGGGCTTGGGAAAACTCTAGAAACGGGTTACGCTTCTCAGGTGAAAACCTTACGCGAACGCCTTCAAGACTGGCACGATTGCGATGTTGCCGAATATGAACTCGGCGTAACTCTTGGGCTTTGGCCAGAATGGGGCGGCGGGCCTCCTGGGGAAGACCCTTGGCATGGGCACAAAGGCGTCTTTTGGACCGCCAACCCCCTGGGGACCATGCTTCACGAGACCTTGGTGAGCCTGACTACACTCGGGATGCTGGAATCGAGGGAAGACGGGTTGAGCTTCCGGTGGAACCCTGCTTGGGACTCGAATTCGTTGAAGGGTGCCTAGAGTTTCTCTGCTCTCCGGTGTAGTACCAACATGTACCGCACCGTCGAAGAACTGGCAACAGACCTCGTGGACGACGACCGTACCTCTTTCACGTTCGCGGAAGCGGACGAGCTGGCGGAGACGCTTCAAGTCACGACCGCCAAGGTGATCCGTGACCTCAAGGCGTATGGGCTGACTTACGAAGGCCGTCCGAACGAGAAGTCGGTTCGCGGGTTCACCTCAAACCCGCATGACCGTTGGTACGGTCCGGGCTCAAGTCCCACGCATGGCGGCTCGGGCTGGGAACAGATCGCTGGTTTCGGAGGTCGGGAATGAAACTCCGGATGTTCACTCGGGTTGGGGTCATCAGTGCGACCGGGAAGCGCCGAAGCCGCAATGTGAGCGCTCGCAAGTGCGTCTCGATCGAAGACCTCGTTCGATGCTTTGAGCACAACCTCCGGTTCGTGACGGACCCTACGATTCAATCCATCCGTATCGATGTTCGCCGTCCGAGCAGCAACCCCGAACTGAAAGAGTTCGAGAACGACCCGGACGGGGACTTCTCCTGGCAGCACGACGCAAAGCTTTCGGCAGAAGTGGCCGGTGTGCTCAAGAACAAGTACCCCGAGCTGCCCGTGACCATCGGGTACATTTTCGTATGAAGCGCAAACCTAAAGAGACCAAGAAAGAGCGCAAGCAGCGCCTGGTCCAAGGGATCAAGGCGGCTCGCAACGCCCAGCCCGCAGCACCCCTGCACTTGGCCGATTCCGCCTACGTGGAAGCGATGCTGGACGGTTCCACTCGTCTGAATGTGGCTGCCGAAGTGGCGGCCGATCCCCGAGTCTCGATCTGGCTGCAACAGCTCGACAAGCGCATGGACCTGATCGCGAGTCGGGGCAGCGTTACCCGCAAGCAGTGTGACGTGATCCTGAGCATCGTCCAAGAGTGGGAGAACGCCAACGCCACCAATCGGTTCAAGTCCAAGGCGGAGGCCTCTGTCTCGGTGGCCCGGATGCTCGATAGCGTGATCAAAGCGCTCCCGAAATCCAAAGTCCCGCTCACCCCTGAGCAGATACGACGCGAGGCCGAAGACATCGGAGAGCTGTCTGACGCGATCCTAGACACCAAGTCCAACTTCGTGAAGACCGCCGGTCGGGTTGTACTCCCCGAGGGTCAAGCTGCCGTTGAAACTTACCTCTACTGCATGCAGAAGCTCATGGAGGGGGCCAACGGCATCGTCAAGGACTTGGACGACAAGGGTAAGCGTGCAGGTATCGAGGCAGCCCGGCAGATTTGGGCTCAAGCTCGGGACGCGAGGGTGTTCGAGATCCCCGCTCAGATCTGGCAGAGCCAGCACCGCATTCACGAACAGCACTTCATGATGGCGATTGCCAAGCAACAGATCCCCCAAGAGGAAGCGCTGGAATTCCTGCGTGTGAACGCACAGGTCCAACCCTTCCCGGAGAAGCTCCCGTTCGACTACTGCTACATCGGGCTCGGGGCTGGGGTCATGCTCGACTTGGCGCTGGCGAAGATGCGGATCTCCGGTTCGGACAAGAAAGAGAACGTGGTGGGGGTGTGCTTACTCGGGTACCTGATCTGCGGTCCGAACAAGCAAGTCTACGAGATGCTCCACGTCATCTTGGAGGACACCGACTTCTTTCTGCCGTTGGCCCAGCGCTACGATGGTTCATGGCCTTTCGGTGAGACTCTCGCGGCATGGCTCGTGGCTCAGATGGTGGACCTGATCAACGAGCACAACACCGTGGTAATCAACCACGAGCCCTCGCAGAAGATGAAGGCCGCTTACCGTAAGACCGGCAAAGGCGCTCCAGGCTTCCTCCCCCGGCCCTACTACACACTGCACCTGAAGCACTCGATCATTGACGAGTCCGAGCTTGAGCCCCGGAGCGAGAACGGTTTTGGCCGGACCCTGGCGTACCGCTACGACCGACGGGGGCATGAACGCTGCTACGTGGCACGCGGCCCTCTACCCATTGACGAGAAGACCGAGAAGAAGCTGCTCAAGTACGGGTACCGCTTCATCGTGGGCAAGCCTGACGCTGAGGATGCCGCTCGGCTGGCCTACCGCAACTTCCCACCCAAACGCTCGGACGAGTGGATGGCGGTCAAGGTTCGCTGGATCGAAGACGTAGTGGTGGGAGACGAGAAGCTACCGTACATCCCGGCGGTCAGAGTTCCCGAGAAGCCTCAGGTGCTAGCCCCATGATCTCTCATGCCCGCAAGCTTCATATCAACGGAGAGACCTACCACTGGACGGGCTCCAAAAACGGGATTGTGCTCGATCTCGGGGCACACGGTCGGTTCGAGGTCGGGCTCGAAGTGATCAATCCCGAGAATTACTGCTGGAGCGGCTGTTGCGATCCGGCCCCTCATCCGACACCTGGCCTCGCAAGTCACATCGCACGCATTCAACTGGCAACGGATCTCGTGTTGGAACCTGGTGTCGAGATTGACCACGTGTGGAAAGTCACATCCGTGAGGAAGCTGTGACGGTACGGATCCTCACGAACTTCCTGACTCAAGTGGACATTGAGCAGCTCTTGCTCTTTGCTGAACAAGGTAACTTCGAGCCCGGCCGTCAAGGCACTGGCTACGTCAAGGCGTGCATCCCGCCCCAACTCTTTCCCGAGCTACGCAAAGACTCGCTCAAGCAGCTCGGGGCAACCCTGGACGTTGGGCACGACTGCTATCTCGTACGGTACGGGGTGAACACCTGGATCCCGTCTCACAAGGATGATGCCCCGCTTGCTCAAGAGCACCACCGCCTCAATGCCATGGTCACGATGCCCGAACGAGGTGGCCAGCTCATCGTGGAAGGCCAGTCCATCGAGCTTGCAGTCCGCGATGCCTACGTTTTCCGACCGGACCTTCAGGAGCACGAGGTGCAACGTGTCGAAGCCGGTGTACGGCTCATTTGGTCCGTTGGCGTTCTGGTCTAACCCCTGAGCCCTTCATGAAACCCAACCAACTCTTGGTTCACCGTCTCTGGTCCCTCTGGAACCCCGTGGCAGCCCTGGGCTTACGCCCCAAGGACGTAGGGCGCTTTGGCCAAGTAGAGCCTCTGACGACCTTCCGAGAAGACCGCCGGGGCATCAAGTACCATCAGGGCCGGATCCACTACTTCGTGCAGTGTCTCCGAGACGGCATCGAGTTGGATCCGATTTCCATCGACAACGATTGTGGGCACAACCTGATCCTGCCTATCCCCGTTGTGCTCGACGGCAACCACAGATTCATCGCGCACATCCTCCTGGGGATCCCCCGGATCCCCGCCCATTACGGAGGTCGAGTGGACCTTCTGCGCTACCTGGAGGGGAAGCGGATGACGCCCCCGAAAGACTAGCCAGCGTGGCAGTCGTAAGCGCCCGAGAATGTGGCGAGAATTCGTTCCGTGAATGTGGTGGGACGCCCTTCGGGGCACTGTGCCAAGGGGATGGGCAGGCTTTTCACTTGCTCGGCATCGAGCCCAACAGAGCTACCGCATGCCTCACAACGATACATTGACCAGCGGTAACCCTCGGTCTGAATCTGCGAATCTAGCTTGAACAGGTGTACTCGTTTGGCCACAGACAAGACTACACCAAAAGCGCTTGGATCTGGTGCTGCCGTGCGCTACAGAGCACAGAAGGTGGGTTTGAGGCGGGATAGCGCCCCACGGTCGAGACTCCCCAGTCCTTGGCCCGGCCGCTATTCCGCCTCAAACCCATCTAGACGCTTGACGCCTCGTTCTGGACCGTGTTAGGCAGGGAACACGGATCGCGCCCTACGGGCCCCGTCCGCACAACCTAAGGACACCAGATGGGCCACCCCGCAGGTAGCTTCTGTTCCCTTTGTCTCAAATCTGAGTCAGAGGTCCCCCGCTTGATTGTGAGCGGCACGATGGCAGCGGTTTGCACCGAGTGCATTCAGCTCTGCAACGAGATTTTGGAGGGGGACGACGAGCCTTTCACAGAGGAACCCCCGCCCCGCTACGTGGGTGGCGAGAGACCCCCTGTGCTCCCCGATACGCTCTCGATCGAGCTGTTCTACCACGCCACCGAGGTGATGCTGAACACGTTGGTGCTCTCGGGAGAACCCCAGCCCTATAGTACGGTGGCCCCCATCGTGGGCTACCACCACCGGGACCGGAACTTCTATCGCATGCTCGGGCGGTCCCTACGTGAGGACCACGCCGCTGGACGCCCCCTCAGGGCCTCCATGGTCATCAACAAGGCTCTGGGGATGCCTGGGCAGGCCTACTTCATGGTCTGCCGTGAGCTGGGCCTGGAAGTCCCCAAGGGCGGTGAAGCGGCCTTCTGGACTGCCCAGCTCGACCGCCTCGCCCTAGAGTTTTCCGAAGTCCAAGTGTAGTACCCTCCATGAAAGCCCTCTTGAACACGGTCTTTGCAGACGCCGCCAAGTGCCTGCACCCCAAGGCTCAGACCAAGAAGTACGTGGGCTCCACCGAGACCTACCACTACTGTCCGGACTGCATGACGACCTGGGGCGGCGAAGAGGGCCCCCGGAAGGTTGCGTTGATCGCGGCGGCGGCCCGGTACGAAGAAAGCCTTCCGATCTGGGAGTCGAGTCTGCTCTAGGTGCGGATTTAGGGCGGCGGCGGTGTAGCCTAAAGGATGAGCACAGGCGTCAAACAAGTGATCGTGGTCCGTAAAGACCTCAACATGCGCAAGGGTAAAATTGCTGCCCAGGTTGCGCACGCGGCCATGATGTTCCTGATCAAGCCCGCCGAGGTCTACTGGGCTACAGACACTGTGGCTTCGTTCAAGACCCTGGTGACCCCACACCAACACGCTTGGCTCACCGGGTCCTTCACGAAGGTCGTGCCTTACTGCAACTCCGAGGCCGAGTTACGCGACCTAATCCAGAAAGCCCGAGATGCAGGAGTTGTGGTTCACGAGTGTACAGACAACGGTCTCACCGAGTTCCACGGGGTCAAGACGCTCACCTGTGCCGCTTTTGGTCCCGATCTACCGGCAGTTCTCGACCCGATCACCGGCCACCTGTCCTTGTTGTGATCAGAAACCCCTAGAGTTCTACCCTTCCCATGTGTAGTACCGGGAGAGGTTACGGCCATGTCTCCCAAGTACCCCCGCACCTTTCATCTCCCGTACAGCCCTGGCGGCACGTCGGATGACCGTCGCCTGACGGACACCCGGTCGCTGATCGGTCGTCCGTTGGTCATCACTGAGAAAATGGACGGATCCAACGTGTCGATGGAGCGCCAAGGGTGCTTCGCTCGAAGCCACGCTTCGGCTCCGAACCACCCGAGCTTCGATGCCTTCAAGGCGTCCCATGCAGCGGTCAAACACCTGATCCCGGAAGGGGTCCAGGTGTTCGGTGAGTGGCTGTACGCCCTGCACAGCATCGGCTACCAGGCTCTCCCGAGCTACTTCCAGGTGTTCGGAGTGCGGGCCAACGGGCTGTGGGCCTCGTGGGCGGAAGTCGAGCTGTGGGCTCAAGAGCTGGGCACCGTGACGGCCCCGCTGCTAGTCGGTCCCCGCTGCTTCGAGAACCAGAACGACCTTCAGGACTGCGTAGAGCAGTTGGTCCGCAAGCCCTCGGCCTGCGGGGGCGAGCGGGAAGGCTGTGTGGTTCGCCTGGCTGGCGAGTTCGCGGATCAGGACTTCGGTACCTCGGTAGCGAAGTGGGTCCGAAAAGATCACGTCAACACGGACGACCACTGGAGCACCCAAGAGATCGTCAAGAACCGCTTGGGGTAAAAACAACGAAACACCGGAGAGGGGGCTAGAGTTTAGCCTCTCTCCGGTGTAGTAGTAATCATGGGCCTGCCGCAACACCGCGTCGTTCACATTCTGCACCAAGGGCTTGCGCTCTGCGGCGCTGGACTGCCCAACAGTTGGCCCACAGCTCACCGCTGGGTGTCGATTGCGGACTACCCGAACGAGATCGGCAAGAACAGCTTCTGTCACGAGTGTGAGGCGGTCATGACCATCCCGATCAAACAGCAAGAAGACCCTGAGCCCCCTTTCGAGGAGTGCTGCTTCTGCTTCAAATCCACACGGTTCTGGACCGTGCTGCCGGACCGCAAGGGCGGGGAGCAGGTAGCGTGCTGCCAACCGTGTTCCAAGCTCCACATCCCGTCGCAGGTGCCCTCAAAGCCCGACTGGTGTGCGGAAGCGCGTAAGAGGCGTCCCAGACTCTACCCGGGGCAACCATGACCCGCCGTTCCGCAGTCATGCAGATCAGCTCGCAAGAGGTCTTCTGGGTCCCTGAGTCCAAGTGTGTGGACCTACCGGGGAAGCCGCTCAGGGTGTGGACCCTGGCGTCCCACTCGGACCCCAACACGAAGCCGAAGTTACCCATCACCCCACAGCACGGGTTCAACGCCTTCCTCGAAGACGAGAGGCATGACTGGACCTACCACATGCTCGGGGGAGAGCCTTGGCTCAGGTACAACAGCCGAGTGCGAGATCACTCGGTCTGGATCCTCTGCGAGTTCAAGCCGTGACCCCACAAGCCATCGATCAGGAACTCCGCCACCTTCGCTTGAAGTTCGAGCGCGAGCCCTCGGAGTTTCTCAAAGGACGCATCGCCCTCATGGAGCGGGTCCAAGAGGCGTGCCGAGCAGTCCAACCCGCTTCGATTCTAGAGGGGAGTTTGGCTGAGTGCCGTGATTGCAAAGGTTATGTGCCTGGCTTCATGGTCTTTGATTGGGTGTGGTTGGAGGGGTGGCCCTCGTACCCAGCCGAAAAGAACGCTTTGGAGGAACGCTTTGGGAGTGGGGATCTCAGGGCAATTCTAGAGTTGTGTGTGCCTTGCCTAGAGGCTCGTTTGAAGCGCCCCCTCAGGACAGAGGATGTCTTGGCGATCCCTTTCAACGCTTGGCTTCTTACTCGACTTTATATCGCGAAATTGGGGCAAAATGATTGACCCTCACCTGTTCACGGTCGAGAGCTTGCTCAAAGCGTTGCTTGACGACGCATACGGCAACCGCGACATGTGGCGGCAGTTGGCAGAGATCATTCCGAACTACTTCCCGCCAAGCCCAAGACCTGAGGTCGAGGTTCAGCAAGTCCTACCTGAGTTGCAACCTAAATGCGTGGTGCGGGTAGGATCGTCGTTCTTGCGTTACTCAAAAGGGCCCCGCCAGGGTTTCTTTTGGGACCTATACGGGGACGACTTCCAGACTCCTGAACTGGCATTGCTTGCCCTTCTACAAGCGCCCGTTCCACCTATGCCTTAGAGATTCGTGAGGCGCGAGCCAGAGCCCTACGATGAGCTACTCGTACACAGAACCACCCCCGTGTAACGAGTGCGGGATCTGTTGCACCACCAACCTGGAGTTTGGGCGAGGGGGCTACGTCCAGCTCACCGAAGCAGACTACGCACGGTTGCCTGAGAAGTATCGGCTCAAGGTCGTTCTTGAATCCGACCTCAATGTGGACCGGCTAGGGATCAAAGGAACGCCTGAGACGGGGTACCGTTGCACGGCCCTCAAAGGGATCCCTAATCACAAGACTTCGTGCGACATTTACGAACAGCGCCCTACGGTTTGCCGGACCTTCGAGCGAGGATCACCGGATTGCCGTAAAGAACGTGCCAACTGGCTCTTCAACGATCGGAATCGTCCATGACCACTGACACCAAACCTCGGATCAACACCATCCACAATCTCGGGCCCATCGACCCCGTGGAGCCCGGACACACGTACGAGTTCCTGTTTGGCATGAGCACACGAGCCGGTCACGTACACGAGCGGGGCTCGCTCCTGCACGTCGAAGACCGCACCACCCGAACCCCGCATGGGGAGATCAGTGAATCCGGAAGCAACTGGGTGTGCCGAACCCAGCACGGCACGTCCGTGTGGGCTACTCTTGAGCAGTGCCTGTCCCGGGGCATGCTCAAACGCCTGAGGGACTACACGGTTTACTTCTGGAACGGGGAGCTGGGGGCAGACCCCAAGGACCGTCGGGGACGCCCTCTCGTACACAACACCGTCATGGGCTTCACAGCCGACGACCTCGAAAATCTGACGGGCCACTACGACGTGATGATCACGACGAGCACTTGCCCGCCCGTCCTATACCTCAACAAGGTCGGTGGGAAATTCGGCCAGCGCTAGTCGTCTGCCAGATGATCCCAAAGGGTCACTGGCTTAGCAGCGGTCTCCGGCGTAGGGGTGTCTCGCCTGTAGAGACGACGCTGATACAGGGGTTGCAGATCAGGCTCAACCCGTTCCCCAAACCGGGTGAGCGCTTCGATCATCCCACGTGAGATCCTGGCATCCGAACGTATACGGATCCTGACCCTGGAGGGGTGGACTTCCACACCGTGAAATCCGATCTCGGCGGCGAGCGCTTGGATCGTTTGAACGAGGTGCCGATCCAGATCCCGTTCACCGGCCACGTGATCCTCGACCTCAAGCCACCCTTCACGATCTCGGGAGCGTGCAGGGTTCACGATGAGCCGACGCAGGTAGCTTAGCGCCAAGACCGTGGAACGCCCTGTACGGCGGTAGTCCTCGGTCCCATCATGGAGCCAGTCCAAGGCTTCCAGAGCCCTGCGTTGAGGCGGCGTGAGCGAGAAGACGGGTGGGGGCACTCTGTAGAGTACACCGGGTTCAGTCGAGCAGCCGGTGGGCGCTCAGCACCGATCCATCCGGCTTGAAGACAACGAGCACGGGGGTCCCATTCTCAATCGCCCGTTTGGAGTGCCCGTTTGCGTACACGACCAACGGGAAACGAACCGAGGTATCGTCGTCCAGCCGCACCTGTATCGAGAGCGACCTCGGGTAGACGTTGAGGATCACGCCTCGCTGGGTCTTGACCTCAGGGGTTTTCGGCTTCTTTGCCACCCCTACGCCTGTGCCTTATGAAGTGTGTCCACCAAAGGGCCTACACCACCAAAAGCCAGTAGGCGATCCCTGCGAAGACCGCGACGGTGATTCCAAACAACGCCCCCACAACCAGCCGATCCCCAAGCTGCAAGCTACGCCCCACAGGACAGACGCAGTAGCGGTACCGATCATCATCTGGTCCCACAGGAAGCGAGCCCGAATCTTGGCACCAGCGGCATGTCATGTGTGCCTGGTCTTGATATCCGTAGCCACAACCTGCACGAACCGCTGGTACGCCTCAGGGTCCTTTTCTTTGAAGAGTTCCAGGGCGCGATAGAGATTCATGTACGCGGGGTTGAACACGGGGACCCCCTGCACCTCAACCAAGATAGCGGCCATCACCGTGTGGTTCCCGAGGATGCGAATGTCTGTCGCATCCTCAAGAACTTGACGACTTGTCCACACTCTTGTGTCCCCAGGGAGGGCTTCAACCCGAGTGGCGGGGTACCGCTCTGCGATAGCTTCCTCGGCCTGTACTTGCTCTCTGGAGTGTTGGAGCCCCTCTTGGATCGTGGTCATGACGCAACCGCCCACTTGAGGTTGCTGAATCGAACCTCGATAGACGAGGTAAGGTGATGCCGCAACACCTTATCCTCACTGACCTGGAGTTCCCGGTTGGACATCTTCGATAGGTACTCGAAGATGTTACCGTCCTGATCAAGAAGCTTGAGCACCGTTCCAGGGTCGGGATCCGCAGGCAAGTCCACCGTGATCTCATCGTGCGTCATCATCACGATACGGGGCTCTTGGAGCGAGAACCCGAGCGGTGCAACAGGGGCCTTTGCGGAAATCTTGCGACGGGGCGCTTGGCCCACAACAAGGCCAACAGCCACTGCGCCCAAGGCGGTCAAGAATCGTCTTCGCGTGGTCATAGGGTGTCCCTTTTCATGTCAGGCCCACGCGGGGTTTCGACTGCTTTCAACCACGGGGTAATGCACTGCCCCTCAGCAAGATCTTCTGTGTCTGGGGGGACCCAACAAGCCCAAAAGCTGTCTAGGGTAGCGGCACCGCCCACCCCCTCGGTGATGCAGCTCGTCTCCCACTCTTTACCGCAGCAGGCATACGCGAAGAGCGTTGTTCTTTGTTCCGCAGCTAGAATGCGAAGGGGGCGACACGGTTTTTGACAACTAGGGCAAAATCGACAGTATTGGTTCCAAGCACGACGTACATACAGGTAAGCACGTCGTAGGATCCCCCAGTTGTCCTCCATCCGTCCGATCGTTTGATTGCACCGGCCACAAAGCAAACCCCGCACCTGCCCCGTTTGATGATCGTGATCTACAGCGAGCGAACGGTTTTCAACCCGTTCTGGTTTCAAACAGATCCAACAGCGATCACCGCTGATCTCAACCATTTGAGCACGATCATCCTTGGACACTTTAGCCTGTACCCTCACAGCGACACCTCGTGAAAGCCGTTGGGGAAGATCCGCTTAGGCTTGGATCCCTGACGAACCCAGAAGTCGCCGTTCGGTTGCTGTCCGTTGGGACGTAGCGCACTCAACCTCGGAACGATCAAGGGCAAGATAGTCGGGGGCAACGGTTGACGCTGGCTCGGGGCTTGGTTCATCGGGCCCACAAGGTTCGACTCGAACTCGCCCGCTGGGTCGCCCCAGATCAACGTGTGGTCTACTCGAACATCACCGGGGACAGGCGGCCGACCATCATGGGCATCGACCGTCGGGAAGAACAACCACTTCGGGAACCGGGGCCGGTACCACCAAAGCAAGGGTTCAGCCTTGATCGTGCCCGACCAGCAGCACACCGCGATGGGCCACCCCGGGTAAAGCTTCTGGTACTCCGTGAAGAAGCCGGGGGCCACCGTCGGGCGCTTGTGCTCCGCCACGTACCCGAGGGCCTGCGGGATCGCTTCAGCGTCGGTCGCGAGCACCACTGTGTACGAACCTGAATCGAAGATCTGGACCCCAGCCCCAATGAGCGGGCCACCCTTGGTCATCGACCGGGACCGCATCCGGCACATCATGTCCATGTCTTCGAGAAGCCAAGGGGTCGCCCGAGTGTCCACGAGGTTGTGGGGCCCCATGGCCTCAAGAGTCGGGATCGGGAGGATCATCGCGTTGGGTCCGCGAGAGTTGGCCCGGTTCTGGTACCCGAGCACATGGGCCTCAGCCCCCTCGTGCTGGACAGAGGCCGTGTAGATGATGGTGCCGGAGAGGGTGGCTTGGCCGAGCGTGACGCACATGGCTCTTATCTACACCGGCTGGCTCTGTTGAAAAAGGCTCTTGACGCCCCACTAGGTCTTCTGTCAGTCTCCTGCCTGTAGTGGGCTCAGTGGCTGCTGGCCCGGTACGCAACGAAAAGTGGTCTCCGTTCGGCCTCCCGAACTGGATCTGACCGCTCGCCCTGTCGTGCGTCCTGAAACTGCCGGTGAACCCGGCTTGCCAGTAGCCAAAAATGTCCAAGACCCTTGGGGCCCTGCGTGCCCTGTTGCGTGAGGGGTTGTCCGTCGAACAAGACGGCAACCTCGTGTGTGTTCGGCCTCTAAACCACCCTGACGGCCTCCCGGCGGAAGTGCTGCTTCCCCGGGATCACCCGCTCGAACCGAAGGCTCTCAAACAGCTCTCGGATTTCGCACAGGTGCGTCACCCGGCAGGCGGGGAGGTCCTGCAAGCGTTCGCCACCCCGGACTTCCACCCGGGATCCGTGGTGCCGATCGGGTGCGTCTTGGCCACCAGCCAAGACATCGTGATCCCCGATGCCATTGGGACCGATATCAACTGCGGAATGCGTATGCATATTGCGGACTTGACGGTCGATCAGCTCATGGCCAAAAAGCCCGAGTGGCTCAAGGCCATGAAGGGCGACCTGTTGATGAGCACTCGGGACCTTCCGATGTCGGTGGCTCAGATCAGGGCGATGTTCCGCACAGGACCGTTTGGGTGGCTCGAAGAAGTCGGGAAGCGGCCCTTGGGTATGCTGGGGCGCTCGGACCTCAGGCAGCTCCAGGGGGAGCTAGACCAGAGCTTCGGGCTCGGGAGCCTCGATGGGGATGACCGTTACGCCCCACAGGAAATGATGCCGGAGGACCGGGACACCATCCGGGACTGCTTCATCGGCACCATTGGGGGCGGCAACCACTTCGTGGAACTCCAGGTTGTCGAGGAGATCTTGGACAAGGGTTGGGCGTTCCGGTGGGGGATCAGGAAGAACCAGATCGCCGTGATGGCCCACTCAGGGTCCCGTCGAGTTGGCATCATCGTGGGGCAGTCCTGGATGCAGCATGCCCGGGAGCGGTGGCCCCAAGGAGTCCCGCACCCTGAGAACGACATCTTCGCCCTGCACGGCAAGGATGCCTTGGCCTACGTGACCGCGATGAACACGGCAGCCAATTACGCGGCGGTGAACCGGCTCTTGCTTGTGGAGATGGTCCGGGACCGGCTCCGCCAGAGCTTCCCCGGGCTTGAGCTACCGCTGGTGTTCGACGCCCCGCACAACATCGTGACCCAAGAGAACGGGTTCATGATCCACCGGAAGGGCGCTACGCCTGCCCACCTGAATCAGCCGGTCCTGATCCCGGGCTCCATGGGACAACCGAGCTTCTTGATGGTCGGGCACGGCAACCAACGCTTTCTACAGTCAGCCTCGCACGGGGCGGGTCGGAAACTGTCCAGGCGAGACATGCACCGGCTCGACAAGCAAGGCCTGGACCTTGGGCTCGATGCCGTGGAGTGCATCACGCTCAAGAATGAGCGGCTCGTGCAAGAAGCGCCCGCTGCCTACAAGGACATCGGTCCCGTGGTGCAGGTGCAGGCTGAGGCGGGGATTGCTTCGCCGGTAGCGAGGATGCGGCCGTTGCTGACGTTCAAGGGGTAAGCACATGAACTGCATTGTTAAATGGACTGGCTGGGTCATGAACGAAGAAAAACGGTGGCTTCGTGTTGAGTACCGCCACACGCAAGTGAGCGTACGCTTGGTGTCGCAACAGGAGGCCACCGTCTTTCCCATGCGCCGCGATGCTACGGCATTCTGCAAAAAGCACATACGCAAAGGGCGGTTCGGCGGTGATCTCAAGGGGCTAGAGTTTCTCCCGGCCGGGTGATCGGGATTGCTTCTATCGGGAACCCTCAGTGGAGGTCCCCGATGGTGAACCTGTTCAACTTCAACCCCGCTCAACCCGCGACCCCGCCATCTGCGCCCCAACCCGCAGCCCCTGGGGACACGCCCCCACTCATGGCTCAGGACGAGAACGGGAAGTGGAAGTTCCACCGTAACCCTGTGAGCGCTTTGTTCTGGGATCGCCTCCCCGCCTCTTTGAAACACGAGTGAATCTCGCCAGACAGCAGCAGCGCCTTACGCCGGAGAAAGCCTCATGGGACTTAAAAAGTACGTTGTTGAGAACCTGATCAGCAACACCACGGAATTTCACCTCTACATCCATGAGGCACACGCTAACGCGAGTGACAGCAACTCAGGTCTAGATCCTAACTTCCCGTTAGCCTCCTGGGCGGCGGCAGAAGCCAAGACCCCGCTCGACACCAAAGCCCATTTGTTCTGGCACATGGGCCCCCACTCGGGAAGCGGCTACACCCTGACCCCGTGCCGACAGCGCATCCTACGCAACTGCAACTGGTACATCCTGGGTGACGGCGGCGGAAACGATGCACTGGCCCGTAACGTCTTGACCAGCGGCTCCGTAGCCAGTTCGGCAGACAATGCAATCTTCATCCCCGTCAGTGTTCCGGCGGCCCACGCTTGGAAGGGTAAGTCGCTGCGTTGGACCTCAGGCGCTAACTCGGGGGCCGGGTTCGATCAAGAACTGCGAACCATCACATCACAGACGGGTGGCATCATTTTGGCCAACCCGGTCGCGAATACGATCCAACCGGGCGACACCTTCGAGGTCTTCATCGGGACCACGAACCTGTTGCTGCTCGATAGTAGCGCAAACCCGCCGAGCGCCGACCTAGAACCTATATTCAACGCAACAGGGCTCATCCCGTCTCAAGCTCCCCGAGATATCAGTGCCCCGCCAACCCCCAACTACGTTTCGCAAGACAACTCTACGGGACGTATCGTTCTAGTGAACGTCAATTTGCTGGGCACCCTGGCGCTACCCAGCTCGCACTTCTTGGTCATCCGCGAGAGCGCTCTTGTCATGTACGGCGTCACCAACATGACAGGGCTTGGGGACGATACTGGAGGTTCGTACCAAGGCTTCTATCAAGGGGCGGACATCTTGATGGGGTACGATACGGTGCTCACTTACGTCGGAGCAACATTCTCCGCCAAAAACGGACCCTTTACAGGTTTGGCCTCAACGGACTCACAGTGGGTGGGCTGGGGACGTGGCCACGGTCACGGAAATCAAGCGGTCAGCCAAGATACCCCTTTCCTACTGTGTCTCGGTGGAAACCACCGGGGCTTCGTATCCTCACCTTCCTTTGTCATCACCAACGGTAGATTGGGTCTCTATGGGAACTCGATCGTTGAGCCCGGAAGCATCATGGGCTTTGGGGTATCCGGTTTGGGTGGGGTGCTTGAACTCGGCCTGTTTGCCGGAGGGATTTGGGACTACACAACGATCACTGGCGACGGCCCCTTGGCGTTGGACCTCAGCTCTGCTGTTAACGCAGGGTTTGATTTGGTGAGCAACTTATCTGGTTCCCCTGCGTTGGAGCTGGGAAGTGGGAGCCACGTCCTTTGGTTGGGAGGCGACATCACTTGTACCCCCGCCACGGCCAACACCGAAGTAGTGCGCCTCTTAGAGGGGTCGAGCTTCACCACTAGCGCCAATCTTAGCATCACCGACGGTAATGGAGCGCAAGACGTGATGACCATCGGGGGTATCACCAGGTTGACTCAAATCCCGGGCATAAATTATGCCGATGCAGGGTGCAGGTGGACCACAGAAGTGGGTACACCTGCTGGGGGTACAATCGCGGACTACTCAGACTCCCGTACCGTCCAGACCACGGACGCCACGGTCACCACTATCCTGACCTACACAACCCGTTCAGATCTCAGCGTGATCTCAATTCACGCAACCGTCTGGGGCATCGCAACTGGAACAGGGGACGCCGCCAAGTACGTGATCGAAGCCACGTTCTACCGCGATGGGTCCAGTGTGGTAACCCAGAAAAACGTGGCCTTCCTCTCGACCTACGAATCGCAAGCCGCTTGGAACGCGAGTTTCACCATCTCGGGGCAAGACATTTGGATGCAAGTGCAAGGCGACGTTGGAACAGTCGTTGACTGGCGCTGCAAAGCCACCATCGATGAGAGCGTCGGCACGGGTGGTGCCTAATGCAGTAGGCGCTGGACCTCGGTGAAACGCACCGTACCCTCGTGGGTACGGTGCAGGTCCAGGATCACTTTCACGTTGGGCCGTTCGTAGATAGAAGCGAGGAACGTGGCCTCGTCTTGGATCTGCTTGATCGTCTCCCACGTAATGTTCCCCGCCTCCAGCACTTCCCTGAGCTTCTCAGCGGATGAAAAGCACGGGAGGTACAGGTCAGGGCTACCCGGCAGCTTGAGAAAAACGGGCTCTGTCCCGGCCCAAGGAAAGACAGCGCCCGTAAGTGTGATAACACTGGGCTCTCTACCTGTGGGCTGTGGGCCATCGCCTTCGTTCACACTTGCCGCCTTCTCGTGATAGCCGTGGATCAAAAAGTTCGCGATCGTAAGACGCTATATCGTAAAGCCCGCTCATGGGCGCGTCACCATAAAAGCGCTGCAAGCTTCGAGGATTTCATCCGCAGCCGCTGGCCCACAGTAATCGAACGGCTTGGCGAGGTTGAGTTCCAGCACCTGATCGCCTACGTGTGGAAGCTCTAACGTTTGGGGAGCGCTGCAACAAGAACCCGAAGGGCCTCACGGGCCCGCTTCCCGGGCTTGAGCCCCAGCTCGGTATCCTCGAAGTCTTCGATGAACTCCCCGCAAGGACGATCTGGGAAGAACCCGATCGCCACATAGGACTCGGGATCCGCGTAGAACTGAACCGCGTGGATCAGGAGCCCTTGTTGATCCGCCACGATCGTGTGGACCAACGCTGCATCGAGCGCCCTGATTTCGCTCAACAGGCCTTTGCACAAGGTTCTGAGCCCGCTGGTCCGAACCCCTGCGGTCCTCAGCCCTAAAGCGTCCTGGAGGGCCTTGTACCGTTGATCACGCAACGCCTGAAGCACCTGAACGTGCTTCGATTGCGGACCGGCAGTCGTGTCCCCCATGGCGGTACCTCGCTTATGCTTTTGGAATGAAGCTTTCCACGTCAAGCATTTGGATGTCTTCCACTGAGGCCAAACCGAGCTGAACCAGTGAGCCTTCGATGAACCCAAGCCAACGTGCGGCTCGCTCCAAACGACCTTGCTCCAGCACGCTTCGCGTTTCAGCGATCATCCACCGCAGGTGGCTCGCTTCTCCCAAGATAGGGATCACGGCATCGGGCTTCCGAGAAACAGTGGCGCTAGGGAACGTCGCGATTAACCGCGAGTCGTAGTGGTCCAGAAGGCGGCGGATGTGAGGGGCGTTCATGGTTTGCCCTTACACCGTCGCAGCCACTGATCGACCCAGAGTGTCCACCGTGTCAGGCGCGAGAGATCCCCGTGGGCTTGCAGCCACTTGGCATTCTCGACGTGGTACACCCACACCCAGGGCAACCAGATCGTGAAGAAAAAAGCCACGACGCCCAGGCAACCAAGCAGGATAAGGGCACCGCCGAACGCTTCCATCAACTTAGCTCTGTCCACCGGCGGCCCTCCAGGCATCCCGAGCCATCGCGACGAAGCCTTCGGCAGTGATGTCCGCTTCGGTTTCAGCGAACCGGACGATACCGCGAAGCGCTTCAAGGACTGCCTCAGCAGGCGGGCATTCCGAATTGAGCAACGCGGCCTCGACCTCTTGGTACACGGGATGCGCCATCCCCTGCACTACACCAACCCGTAATCAGTCCCCGCTGGATCCGCCACTGCCCCCGTCGTAACCCCCACCGCCGCTATCGTGAGACGAATAGGACGACGAATCGTGGGAGTGGCTTGGGGTGTCGTGGTGATAGGACGGTTCATGATGATGCACCGCCGGAGTATGCGGCGCAGGCTCGTAATGGTGGTGCGTCGCGACAGGGTGCTGCCGCACAGGTTCAGGGTCGTTAGAGAAGGCACTGAGGGGCACCAAATCCACCGCATCGGGCAGCGAATAGGGCAACGGATCCTCGACTGGTTGTGCCAGAGGCCGCGCCGACGAGTACAAGGGCTTTGAGGGTCTCGCCCTCTGTACACTCAAAGCTAGCGTAAGAGCTTGCGGAGTCCCCGAAGGCCGAACTGCGAAAGAGCTGCCCTGATCTTCGTCCTGATCCTCGTCCCCCTCCGCAGGATCTTCCGTGAAGGGTTGCTCAAGGTTGCGTCGGCGAGTCCGCTGATACAGCGCAAACCCGCCAAAGATTACGGTCACTAGAGTTACGAGTAGAACGACGTTTTCCATCAAGCCCCTCAATCAAGATCAATGTCGATATCTGAGACTGCATCCGCGACGGCTTCGATTACAGCCACCGCACCATCCGCCACAACGTCCGCCCCCAGGTCAGCGGCCACGGAATTCTTGGACGAACGCCTGGTACTGGCGATCAAGATCCAGGTCACTACGCCAATGCCGAGAAGCCACCACACCCACGCCATAGCCTAACCTCAACGTTGCAAGAACGGTTGCAGTGCTGCGAGGCGCTGGAACATCTCAGCCTCACGTTTCTCAATCCCATGGTAGTGCTCACGCCACTTCTTGGACAGAGCCTCATACAGCTCTTGGTCACGAGCATCGCCAGCCTTCCGCATCTCGGCGGACATCAAGTTGTCAGCCTCGTGCTCAGCTTTCCGCTCTACCGTCCAGTAGCGATAGAGCGCTTGAGCTTCATCGTAACGAGCCTTGTCCTCTGCGTACCAGGGCTCCGCCTTATCCTCATCGGTGAAACCCCTGAGTGCCGGATCCTTGGGCTTTTCCTGCTCGATGTAGAGCATGAGCGCTTTCCAGGATGCGAGCCACATGACAGCGGAAGGGAGCAAGTGATCGTACTCGTACGGCCACAGGTTATCCACACCCCTCAGGTCCACCAAATGGTCCCGGTAGATCCAACGCGACTTGAACCGACGAAACCGATGCCCCGCGAAGCTGGCTTGAAGGGAGAGCCACTTCCCGACTCGCTCAGACAGGAAGTAACGGACCGGGTACTCTCGCTTCACCCGTTCATCCCAGTCTTCCCACGTCGGACCTTCTTGGAACGGCGTCAGTCTGCGACACCCGAGGGCGTCACAATCGGACATCCCGAGCGCTTGAGGGCCCGGGACTTCGAGCAGCTTGCGAATCTTGAGGCGAAGACTCATTGGCCCCTTTGTACACCGAAAGCTAGAAGTTTTCTGCCAGTTGGTGTAATGTTTATTCAGCCATGACTTTGACTCGCCACGACTGGGACATGCTCTTGATTGCTCAAGATGCCGACGTGCGTCTTGAGGCGATTCAGCAAGAGGGCCTTCTCCAGGCCACATTCCCGGCATTACAGACTCTTGTGGGCTTTGGGGGCCAGGATTCCGGGCATAAAGACCTCTGGGCACACACCAAGCAAGTGGTGATCCAAACGGTCCCTCAGGTGTTGTGTCGGTGGGCAGCCCTGTTTCACGATGTAGGGAAGCCACAGTCGTTCACTCGCGTGGACGGTAAGATCGCCTTCCACCATCACGAGGAAACGTCGGCTCGCATTTTCAAGCGGGTTGCACGTGAAACCGCGCTATTTCAGCCCGGAGAGCTTGACGAGATCACGTTCGTGATCCGGCATTTGGGGCATGTAGAGGCCTACGAGTCTGATTGGACCGATTCGGCGATCCGGCGGCTCACCCGCGAACTCGGTACCCACCTTGATTCTGTGTTTGCGGTGGCAAGGGCGGACTGCACAACTGCCCGACCTGAGAAGCGGCAACGGCAGCTCAAGCGAGTTCACGAGCTTCGGACGCGCATCGACACTCTTGCGGCCTTGGACGCAGTGCCACCGGCGCTCCCCACGGGGCTTGGGGACGTGCTGATGCAGCGGTTGGGCATGCAGCCCGGCCCCGAGTTTGGAGCCGTCATGCGGGGGCTCAAGGCCCGTGTCGAGGCTGGGGAACTGCCCCGCAACGCGGACTTTGAAGTTTACCTCGCGACCTTGGACAAGCAACGTGGCGGACTCTAGGCACTGGCGTCGTATTGGACGCAACCTGATCTTCCGCGTGATCCTTGATCGACGGGACTTCGCGTGGGAGTCCCGCATGACTGTCCGGGGCTGGCTCCGCACGTGGGCGGCCCCGGACATCACGCTCTTGGGCTGGCCCGGGAAACGGTTCTGGCACGCCCACCTACGGTACCGGCTTCTCTACGGTGATGCAGATTGGCAGCACCACCGAGAGTACGCTCAGAAGCGTCACGCCGAGTGGGTTCAGAAGGCCAAGCCTCTGGAGCTACGGCGCAACGGCCTGGGATCGCTCTACGTGCATGCCCCTCAAGACGACGCCCGCTAACCGTTCGTGAAGCGCTTCCAGAGTGTCTGGGGCTGTACGCCGACCGCTTCGGCGTCGTTTGGTCCTGGGGTTGGGATCAAACGCCCGTGCTCGATGGCGAGGTAGACCACCTTACCGCTGGGATCCAGGGTGCAGAGGCGATCTTCCTCATCGACGTACAGGTTCAACACTCGTAGCTCGGGCATGCTCTTGCGCTACACCATCGGCCATGGCCTGCGCTTGGAAGAAAGCCCGCTTCTTAGCACAAGAGGTGCCTTCCAAGGGACATGTAGGTCCCGTTCGCTTAGCCCAATTACAATTTGCGCACAAAGTCTGAAAGCCTGGGGGAAATTTCTGCGCCACCAACCAAGAAAAAATCTGCGTGACTTTCTTACGGTGCTCTCTACCCCCACCGGCTACATGATCAATTTGCAGTAACCTCTCTTCTGGCTCTCCACAACAAGCACAAGCCTTCCCGTAATGTGCAAAGCATGCTAAACGGTCACGTTCGTAACGAGCTGTGGCCCAACGTCGAGCAGCAAATCGGTGATCCGCGTAATACCTGTTGTTGTAGTCAAAACACCTAGGGCATTTCCGATACCCCTCTTTGACTGGACGCCCGCACTCGCAAATCCCGCGATCCCGTAGTTTCTTCTTGCGGTTAGCCCGGTATTCATTCTGGACCAGATTACAAGGGTCACAATGATTCTTGGATACGCCCGGCTGAAATGGCTGGCGGCACTTCATACAGAGCCCCGCCTCTTTGAAGCGTTTTCTACGTGCCTTCTCTGCTTCAGATGCGGCTGACATTCTCCTGAAGCATCTTTATAAATAGTTCCCCCTGTTCCTGTGCATCGGACAGGGCGACATGGGTATGGGGGTTCTTGGAAAACCAACGCTTGGGCATGTTCCGCTTAGTAGCCTTTCGGAAGTCGCTCTTGAGCATGCACATGGCGAACGTCTTGATGTCTAGGCCGGAGAACGAGAAGGGGCTCTCGCCCGCGAACCTGATCAAGTACCAGTACACGAACATGAAGTCGTACGTGGCGGGGTACCCGACGAACACAGGCTTGCCAGGAAGGCCCTTGAGCCACTCTAGGTAGCCCTTCATGGCATCCACGGGGGTCACAAGGCCTTGACGGCACGCTGCCCAAGCCTCGGGCTGCCCCGCCCACCATTCGGCGGTTTTGGGGTCTGCGGAGGCCCCTGGTAGCGTTTCTAGATTCCGCGTGAAGGTGTCGAGCAACGTGCCCTCTGACGAGAAGGCAGCGGATCCGAAGCTCAGCATCGAGTTGGGGCCGGGGATTGGGCCGTCGGATTTAATGTCTGTGGAGACGTAGATTTCTTGCATCCTGGCCGCTACACCAAGCCGGTGTACTCTGCCCGGGTGCTCATCAACCTACTCGGCCCGATCATCCTTGCACCGTACGCGGATCGGGATGAACTCAGCTTCTTGACCAAGGACACGCGCCCTAAGGGCCTCGTGACTGTGATCCACGACGGCCTTGTGTACAAACAGCAAGGGGGCGAGCGGCAGGTCTTGGTTGAGGCGTACTGGCAAGTCCAAGAAGGTGTGATCCGAACCGCAATCCCGCTCAACCAAGCCTGTGGGCATAAGTTCTACTGTGGACACGTCTGGACCTCAGAACACGGCGAGTTCAACGTCAACAACCGCATCGTCTCAGTGTGCCTCAATGACGACATCTTGATCGTTACCCCTACGGGCGGGCAACCGCTGATGCTTGACCTTGGGCTAAAGATGGAAATCACGCAGGAAAAGCGAACCCTCTGGGATCTCTTGGCTGACTAGGACGCCTGGTGTATAGAGCGCCATGCCAGATATCAATCCAGGGATCCGCCTTACCGTCGGGATGTTGAACGCAGCCGGACACAAAACCACTGACTCGGGGGATGGCGAAACCCGCGACTTCACGTGCGATCGTGAAAAACCCTACGTGGTCGTGGTTTCGACCCCCGAGCGCCTCGTTCAAGAAGCTCAAGAGATCGTCCAACTCTTGAAGGCCAACGGGATCTTGGTTTCGCCCATCGGGGACGACGAAGCCGGTGGCGTACAAATCCAAGCTACCTACGACCCCAGCATGGGGCAGGAACACGGCGCAGCACTGATCGATCTTTCCGGGATTCACGACCGGATGCTGCCGCCGGTCATCATTTTCATGGGGCCCTGCGTGCCCTTTTGCACAGGCAGTTGAAAACAAGCCTTGCGCCCTTCTCGGTCGGTGTAGTAGAACCGGGTGTCCTTGAATCGGTGTAGTAAGGGGACCCGGACTACCCGGCGAGAAAGAGTCGAATGACGAACGCATTCTGGAAGGGTCTGGCCAAGGTCGGACTTGTTGAGATCAACGAAGACGCCCCCGCCGCCTCTCAAGGCGAGACGGCTGCACAGCATACGGCGGTCACGGCTCGCCCTGCGGCCACACCGGCGGCACCTCCTGTCGGCGACCCTGGGCTCGTGGCAACCCTAGACGAGTCATCCAGGGCACAGCTCGTGGCTTCGATGGAGGCATCGGGGGCACAGCTCGTAGAAGACCTGATGGACATGCTCGGGACGCTCCGGGAGAACATCACCGATGAAGCGGCGCTCTACAAGGCGGCGCTCAAGATCCTGATCAAGCAGGGCAACACAGTCCTGGCGATTCGTCAGGACTTCGACAAGTGCATCGGGGCCCTCGAAACCACAAACCGCGAGTTTGCGGCTCAACTCAAGAGCCAACTTGACAAGCGGGTGGGTGGTAAGCTCAAGACCGCTCAAGACTGCAAGGCTCAGATAGCTGCCAAGCAGCAACAGATCGAAGCACTTCAGAACGAAGTGGCCAACCTTGCGGCCCAAGCTCACGAAGCTGAGGGCAGTGTGGCCGATGAACAGGCCAAGCTCGATCTCGCTCAACAGCGGTTCACACACAACTACACAGCGATTCGCGGAGAAATTGAAGCCAACTGCGCGAAGGTCGCCCAGTACGGGGAGAAGCTATGAACGAGATCACGACCAGTCAGCCAAAGAAGTGGTACGAGAAGCCGGAGAACGTCCTGGTCTACGGCGTGCTTGGGGGCGTGGCTGTCTACAGCATCAAGCACATCGAGTCGATCGTTGCCTCGATCGTCCACATCATCGAGATGGGGGTCTGGGGGCTCGCGTTGCTGCTGGTGGGTTCCGTGCTGGGCTTCATGCTCGTCAACGGCGACTTCCACCGTGCCGCATGGCTGCTGTACGAAAACGCCATGCGTAAGGTTACGGGCCTGATCGTTGAGCTGGACCCTATTGGGTCCATGAAGTCCTTCCTCAAGAGCTTAGGCAAGTACCAACAACAGCTCAAGACGAGTTTGCAAGCCATGCGTGGGCAGGCTGAGAAGCTCACGGACAAGCTCTCTCGTTCGGATCAGGCACAAGAGCACAGCCTCAAGCTGATGTCGCAGGCTCAGTCCCGTTCAACCGAAAAGGGCATGGCCCTTGAGATGCGCAAGCAAGGTCGGAAAGCCTCTCGCGCCGAAGATCTCTCGATCACGTACCAAGGCCTACTCAACAAGGTCCGCATGATGATCGCGGTCATGGAGAAGGTCGAGGAAGCCACGGACTTCATGGTCGTGGACATCGCGGAAACCATCGAGACGGAATCCGAAAAGCGGGAGACCATCAACGAAGCTTGGAAGGCTATGAACGCCGCCAAGCGTATCCTTGCCAAGAACAAGCAGCGTGAGATCTACGACATGGCGTTGGAAGCGACGCAGCGTGACTACGCCTTCAAGGTCGGCGAGATCAAACAGTTCATGCGGGACACCGAGAGCTTCATCAACACGATGGATCTCGAAAACGGTGTGGCAGACGCCGATGCCCTCAAGATGCTTGAGCGTTGGGAGCAACGTTCCCTTGCTCTGCTCGAAGGCGGCTCGGGTAAGACCAAGTACCGTGTGGCCCCCGTCACAGCGGGCAGCTCACGCATGCTCGTGTCCAGCACCGGCGCTCAAGTGATCGATGCCGAGATAGTTGAAGGCGACCGGCCTTCGTTCGCCACTCTCTTCGACAAGCTCGACAAGTAGACCTCAGGAAAGAAGGCTATTGTTATGAAAGACGTTACGTTCAAGAAAGGCCCACTTTTTACCCTACTCGGTATCCTGGGGGCAGGTTTCGGGCTCTACTACGCCTACAACCACGGCTACCTCGGGCCCTCCAGTGCTGGTCCCGCTTCGATCCCTCAGGTGGCGGCCCTTCCGGATGCCCCCGAAGCGGTGATCCCGCAGGTGGCGGTCCCGATTGCTCCACTACCGTCGGCCACCCCGGCGGCCGTTCCTGGACCTAGCGTCCGGTTCCTCGGGATGGCGTGGAACTCGCAGATGGGTCTGGCGTTCGCCAATGGCGGCCCCAAGACCACCGTGGGCAGTCTCATGGAGCAGCACAAGGTCAACCTGACCTTCACCCGTGAGGATGACTGCGGCAAGATGCAGACGCAGCTCATTGCGTTCGCCAAGTCCCTCAAGGACGGGGATCCCAACCCTACGGACGGCGCTCACTTCGTCGCTGTGATGGGCGATGGTTCCGCAGCCTTCATTGCAGGCATGTGGGACGAGTTGAAGAAGCTCGGTCCCGAGTACCTGCCCGAAGTGATCGGCTCCGCTGGTTACTCGCGTGGCGAAGACAAGCTCATGGGGCCCGCCGCATGGAAGCAAACCCCCAAGCTCATGCGGGGCAGCCTGATCGCTGGCTACCTGCGGGATGGTGACTGGAACATCGCCCTCAAGTTCGGTGCGGACAACGGGGTCAAGAACAACCCGGATGAACGGACCTGGGACCCGGATGCCATGAACTGGTACTCCACCAGCGACTTTATCGCGGCGGGTGACGCCTACATCAACGGCGTTTGCGAAGATCGTCCTGTAGTCCGTGACGGCAAGCGTACGGGCGAGACCAAGCACATTTGCGTCAACGGTGTCGTGACGTGGACCCCGGGTGACGTGAACATCGCGACTCAAAAGGGTGGCCTCGTCTCGATCGTCTCGACGGCTGACGGTCGTTTTGGCCCAGGGTCAATCGGTTACCGTTCGCAGATGCCCAACACCATCATCGGTATCAAGAAGTGGAACCAGGCCAATCGTAAGACGGTCGAGAACTTCCTGGCCGCCATGTACGAAGGCGGAGATCAGGTGAAGGCCAGCCCGGCGGCTTTGACCCGGGGTGCTCAGGCCTCAGCGGTCATCTACCACGACAAGGATGCAGCGTACTGGGAGAAGTATTTCAAGGGCGTCGTGGAGAACGACAAGACGGGTGTGCCGGTCGAGCTTGGCGGTTCCTCTGTCAACAACCTGCAAGACGCGGGCCGCCTCTACGGTCTTACCCAAGGTGCTCCGAATCTCTTTGCCGCCACCTACACGGTGTTCGGTGACCTCGTGAAGCAACAGTACCCGAAGCTTGTCCCGAGCTACCCGCCGGTCCAGGACGTGCTCAACGCGAGCTACACCCAAAACCTACTGCAAGCGCAACAGGCGTCGGGCGTGGCCGTGGTAGCAGCGGACAAGCCGGTGTTCGAGGCCAAGACCGAAGTCACGCAAGTCGTCTCAAAGCGTGAGTGGCCCATCAACTTCGAGACGGGCAAGGCCACCTTTACCCCTGAGACACTGACGCAACTAAACGAGCTGTACAACGGCCTCTTGGTTGCGGAGGAATTGGGGATCGTGATTGAGGGCCACACGGACTCCACGGGTGACCCCATCAAGAACCAGACCCTCAGTCAGATGCGTGCCGATGCGGTTCGTGACTGGCTCATGCAGCAAGGTGCATCGAGCTTCCCTCGTGACCGCTTCATCAAGGTCAAGGGGCTCGGGGACACCAAGCCGGTGGCCACCAACGATACCGACACAGGGCGGGCCAAGAACCGTCGTGTGGTCGTCATCTTGGGCACCTGAAATAGCCCCATGACCAACGCCTTTCGACCCAACCGAAGCCTCACCGGACAAGCCTGGACCATCCTCTTGGGTGTGGAGGCCGCTGCGTTCCTGCTTATCTGGACCTTCGGGGACGCCTACTCGATCCCGGGGCCCTACGAGGTGCTGCAAGCTCTCGGAAGGGCTATCCGGGACGACGGGCTGCTCTACGAGCTAGGGGTCAGCTTCCGGATCAACGTGGAGGCCTTGGCGATCTCCACGTTGATCTCGGTAGGGCTCGCATGGCTCTCTGTCCTGGCTGCCGTACGCCCCATCGTGGCCGTGCTGTCTAGGGCCAGGTTTCTCAGTCTCGCGGGATTCGTGACCGTGTTCACGTTTGCCTTTGGGGGCGGCCATGCCCTCAAGGTGTCGCTCCTGACCTTCGGTATCTCGGTCTTCTTTCTCACGTCGATGGCCTCGGTGATCGCTTCGATCCCCCGAGCCGACTGGGATCAGGCCCGGTCCCTGAGAATGTCGGACTGGCGGAGTGTCTGGGAGATCGCTGTGCTCGGGAAGGCCGACGAAACGTTCGAGATGTTCCGCCAGAACGCTGCGATCGGCTGGGTGATGCTCACCATGGTCGAGGGTTTGGTCCGCTCTGAGGGCGGCGTGGGTGGCATCCTGCTCAACTCCACCCGCTACCGAAACTTCGCCGCCGTGTTCGCAGTGCAAATTGCCGTGGCTCTCTTGGGTGCCGGACAAGACCGCCTGATCGCGTACCTCAAGCACAAGGTGTGCCCTTACAGTGCCCTCACGTTGGAGCGTAACTAATCATGGGTTTCAACGATCTTGCCAACCAAGCTCTAGAGGGCGCTTCCGTACGAGCCCCCGAGACCCGGCACTCTAAAGTGGGGCAATACTCTCTCGGGGAAGTGCTGGTACGAGTCACGGACGTGACGCTCAGCTTCCAGAACAAAGACAACCCGGATGAGCCTCCGAAAGTTGTGCTCAAGCCTACGAGCATCGAGGTTCGGAACATCAGCCGTCCGAGTCTTGAGCAGGGACAGGTTGTGGGGCTGCTCGGGCCCTCGGGCATCGGCAAGTCGCAATTCAGCCGCATCCTCGCGGGGCTCCAGAAGCCTACGAGTGGCCAAGTGCTGGTCAGTGACTTCGAGGCGGACAAGACAGGGGCTCAGCTTCGCCCTGTCGAAGCCGGGCACGTCGGGATGGTCGCTCAGGACTACCCGTTGTTTCGGTGGCGTACTGTGCTCGGGAACCTGATCGTCGCGTTGGAGCACACCACGCTGTCCAAGAAGGACAAGATCGAGAGGGCTCAAGAGTACCTCAGGCTGTTTGACGTTCAAGAGCTGGCCCCCAAGTACCCGGCTCAGCTCTCGGGTGGGCAACGTCAACGGATCGCGATCATCCGGCAACTCTTGTGTGCCGAGCACTTCATCGTGATGGACGAGCCCTTCACGGGTCTAGACCCGATCTCGAAGGACATCGTGTGCGAAGTGATCAACAAGGTCGCGACACTGCACGAGCACAACACCATCTTCGTGGTGGCTCACGACATCACCGCGTTGTGCCAAATTTCCGATCAGCTCTGGCTCTTTGGCCGGGACCGTGACGAAGAAGGCAAGGTGATCCCCGGTGCTACGGTCAAGACCAAGTTCGACCTCATCGAGCGAGGGCTAGCGTGGCAGCCCGGCATCTACGAGACGCAGCCTTTCACGGATTTCGTGCGTGAGGTTCGTTCGGAATTCAGGCACCTCTAGGAGTAAATTATGCACACCTTCACCGTTGGCACCGAGAAGATGGCCGAGTGGTTCCTTCAGTCGCTCACGGAGGGGCACCGCTACGGTCCTCAACCCTTCGTTAAAGCGCTGGAGGGGTCGAGTATCTTGAGTGAGCCGACGGGACCGCTCTTGGGCACGACGGCTCGCAATGCCTTCTACTGGGGGCTGACGACGGCGTTCAGCCAACACGTGCCGCTTCGGATCTCTCCCGACGCGGTGTGGCTGACGATCTTGAACGGGCTTACGCAGCACATCGACGAGAACCCCGAGGGGCTCCGGCACCACTTCGTGGAGCATGCGGGTAAGGAAACCTTGCAGGTTTCGGTCGAAGGCTCGCGGTGGGCCGAGCAAGGCGTGCAGCTCATGTCGGCGGCGTTGAAAGAGCGCCTTGGCAAGCGTCACGACCTGATCGTGTCGTCGTTTTCGACAACGGCGGACGTGGATCGTGTTGCCTCGGAGATCATGCTCATGGGGGCGATGAAGCACTACTTCGAGTATCGTATGATGCTCTGCTGCGGCTTGACCAACGTGACGATCTTGGGCGAGCCCGCCGACTGGGAGAACATCAAAGTTCGGCTCGGGGCAATGAGCGAGTTCGATCTCAAGTGGTGGACCGATCACTTGATCCCGATCGTGGACCAATTCAAGTCCGCCTGTGAGGGCAACCCAGACGTGGACTTTTGGAAGCGTCTGTACGTTCGCGAAGGCTACGGCTCGGGCGGCCAGCATGGTTTCACGGGGTGGCTGACGGCGTTCTACCCGTACTTGCAGGCTGCTCGCGGGGCCCGCGAGCGCAACCCGAAGGTCAACTGGGCTGCGGCTGGCCGTGTGGATGCGGACGACCTTCCTTCAGGGCTGGCGTTTGCTCCAGTGACCGTCGTATACCCAGACGGCTCGGAGCACCCTCACAAGTTCTACGGGGGCGTCGTGGGCTGTACGTTCGAGGAAGGGGCCATTCGGCCGATCTCAGGCTGGTCAGCGCAAGAGCAACCAGCGTAGATCACCCCAGGATCTCTTTCACTCGCTCGTCCAGGGTCTCTTTACCGTGGACGATTTCGATGATGTGCAGCGAGCCCCGCCAACGATTCAGGCCGTCGTCCTTCGGATCCTTGACGCCCAGGCCCGTCAGATCGTCGTCAAGCCCGCGTTGGACCTTGGCTTCGGCTTCAACGCGCCCCATCTCGTCACGGCAGACTTCGAGCGCTTCCTCTTCGGTCATCCCGTAGTGCGTGAAATCGTCCACGACGGTGGAGAATCTGGCCAACAGACCGTTGGGTTGTTTCACGATCCGGGATGGCATGTCTCTTTCGCTTTCCAGCCCTCTTTACGGGCCTTCTCTAACAAGTCGAGGGTGTCGTCGGGCCTGGAAACCGAGACCCGAGTGTGTGGGATCCCGGCGGACTCCAGGTCATCCAATTCGATGCGATGGACCTCGCCGTCCTCTTGGTCGCCCATCTCGAAGTAGCCTTCAAGCGGTCGCCAAGTCCAGAGCCAACCGCAGCGTTCCTTACCGTCCTTGGTTCGGATCACCAGGTCATGCATTGGGCTTTTTCTGGTCCGCCTTGAACCCGCGAGTTTTGGCCCGGGTGATCCGCTTGATCCGCTTCTCGACCAGCTCTTGGATCACTTCCTCGCGAGCCTTTGTACAAGCCTGTACCAAGAGCGTGTCTTCGTAGAGCCGCAGCTTTCGCAACGCTTCCTCAGGCGTGTAGTCGGGGTAGACCTTCGTGGGCTCGTCCGTGTCGTGAAGCCAAACGCGACCCTCACGTGGGTTGCACATGACCACGAACATACCGCCAGAGCTGAGGCTCAGAATGCCGCGAGCCTTCGTGACGGAGTGCCCCGTCTCTGGGTAGCTCGCGTACTGCCCCAGCCGATCAATCCGCCGAGCCGTGTCCTGAATCTTTTGCAGTAGAGTTGCCACGCCCTACTGTTACACCGGGCTCATCTTCTTTCAAGTGATCCCAGAGCGTCCTGAGGCTACGAGCAGGGGGCTCCAGCAATTTGGACGGTTCGACCGGGGATTCTAACTTGTACTCAGGGGGCGAGATCAGTGCCCCCTGTACAGGCGGGGTGGTGGTCGCGACCAAGTACGTGATGGTACCCCGGGAGTCCATCAAGCAGAGGCGGCCCAGCTCATCTAGGAACATGGAAGCGTACCCCCTAGGCGGGGTCTGAACGCTACTCGTTGAGGCACGTCGGAAGCGTAGCGCCATACCCGAGGCCTACACCGCACTAGCGGTGTCGAGCAACGGTTTGACTCAACTCATGAACCGCCCGAGCTTGTTCATTTGTCCGGGCCACGAGTTGAGTCAGCACTGCGTTTTGGGCCTCAGCCGCCCGAGCCTGGCGCTCTTGAGCCAGGGCTTGACGCTGGCTCCAGTAGACGAGCTTCCACTGAGCGTCTGAGGAGCTTTTCGCGGAGCCCGCGATCTTGTAAAGGGCCTCCGCCACGTTGGAGAAATTGTAGTAGCCCGCCTGTACCGGGACCGCGATCGTGAGCACAACCCCGAGGGCAAAACCGAATAGTACGCGCATGGGGTACTATTACACCGAATCAGGACACGGCGTCTAGTTCACCCCCGAAGGGGTCTTACCCGCCTTCGGCACCGTGGGGTCCAACCGACACCCGTGTCCCGTGTGATCGGCAGCTTCCTGCTCATGGGCTTCTCGATGGGAAGCCATGGCGAGCAAGCGTAGCGCGATGGCCTGTAGGCGGCCCCCCATCTCGAACAAGACCGCCGCTGGTACCTCGGGATGCACCAACCAGTCCTCCATGAGCGTGTCGTCACCCAAGGTCACGAGCACCGAACACACGGGGTCATCGGAAACGACGGCTTCCAGAGCAGCGGTCAACGCCCCGGCGATCCCCGTGGCGGCTTCACGCAAGGGTTCTGTCTTGATCGCTTTCACGATCCCCTTGAGCTGTTGTGCCAACTCTTGTTCAAATGTCTCGTCTTCGGCGGCCATCGTCACCCCACCAATTGGATCGAAAGCAAGGCATTCTCTGCAATGTCCTGCCAGAACTCCACCGCGATCTGCTCATGAGCGAAATGCCGCTCCTCGAACGTGACCTCACGGACTTGGTTGTTCGGTCCGTGGCCCCAGATCGTCACGGTCACCACCACAACGAACAGATCGAAAGACAGTTGTCCAGGTCTCGCGACTTTCTTCTGCGTGACCCGAACGTCACACCCAAGCCCAGGAGCCGCTTTCTTGATAGCGGTAGTGAGACGCATTGCACGAACCGACCAGTCCATAGATTAGCGAGCATCCAGCCTTTCAGTGAACTTGTCGATACGTGCCCGCACCGCACGATCCTCACCATCGGGCAAAAACCCGTGGATGTGCAAGAAGGCCCGAGCTTCCCGCGCCCTCTTGGCAACGCTGACTTCTCGGACCCGCTTTTCTTTGGCAAGGATCTGCTTGGGAGAAGCCGCCATCAGGCGCAAGCGTCCTTGATGGCCTTGGCAGGCGATGCCTTGACCTTCGTGGACTCCGGCTTGGCGGCGATCGTCACCGCTTGCTTGGTGAAGGGGTTGATGCCCTGGCGCTCTGCCTGAGCAGCCTTCTTGACCGCCTTGAGCTTAACGATGCCCGGGATGGCAGCTTCGCCTGCGGTCTTGAGGCCCTCGGTCACGACCTCCGCCATCGAATCGAGCACCCCCGTAAGGTCGTGCTTGGTGAGGGTGGGGTTCTTGGCTTGCAGTGCTGCGAGAAATTCAGTCTTAGTCATTGGTTCCCTTTTCGTGACCGTCCTGGCGACGGCGTAGTCCTGGTTACACCAAAAATCAGCGCTTTGGTCCGCCGCCAAACAAGCGAGCAAAAAACTCTGCGCCCTCTGCTCGCTTGGCATCTCCCCGCCCGGCTAGCATCTTGACCCGCTCTTTACGCGCCATCTTTTGAGCCATACAAGCGAGGCAGGTCCCCCCGTGAAGCAGCTTGGTTCCGCAGGCCTTACACACAGGGGCCCACCATGAAGCGTAACGGAACCACAGGCCGCCGACCCGATACTGGATAGCCCACCACCATTCGGAATTACGAACCCGGTACCAGGTGAACATCAGCACCCGGAACCGCCAGTGCATGAACCGAGGGTACCGCCGGTACAGCTCTACCCCGAACTCACGTTGACGTTCCCGCATCCGCCAATGCTGGTACCATAGGAATTGCAGGAATGCCCTGGTCCGGCTGAACTGCCAGCGGGCAACCAACACGGACCCGGCGAAGATCCCGAACACTACCCAAGCAATAGTCCTCATACCCGGGCGTTCCAGATTTCGGCCGCCAACGATCCGTCCTGATCCCCCATCACGATCTTGGTCCGTGATTCACACCCGCTACACTCAACCCTCGCATACGGACGCAGGCGATCCAGAGACACAACGATCTTGCCGGGTGCCCCACAAAACGGACAAGGCTTAAGATGCTGACTCACCTTCCAGACAACCACTCGTGGAAGCGATCCTCAACTCGCTTCTTGGCCACTGCCATCGTGTGCTGCCCCGGGATGTGCTCCTGTCTTGAGCCCACCTGAGACCCAAAGGTAGCGTCATAGAGGCCGCCCCCACCATCATCCGCCACCCGCACGATCGAAACGGTGCCGATCACGACCGGGCCCACCCAACACTCTTCCGACATCGGGCTGCGGGACACCCAAGAGAACAGGGAGCCGCTCTTGTAGGGAGGGTTCGTAGGCGGGTTGGTTAGCACCTTGGCGAGCACTGGGGACTTGGCCGAGAGTTTGGCGACGATCAATTCCTCGATCGCGTGTACGACCTGATCCGCTGCATCGTCAGTAGTGTCTTCGGACCCGAAAACCAAATCCCGTAACCGCATGGCCAAGAGATCGTGGGCGTGAGACTCGGGTGGCCCCGACATCGCCTGCATCGACCTCAAGACCCCCTGGACCCGGGTCAGCCGGGCGCTCTGCCGCAGCTTCCGGAACTTCCTCAGCGCTTCTTCGGCAGCGGTACCGTAGTCAGGCCCCCGGTACTTCTCGCACGAAAGGGAATCCGTGACCACGTGGGCCGAACTAGACCCCACTTCCCGAGCTTGACGCCGGATCAACTCATCGACGGTCCAGTTCACCATGGCTTCTACTACACCGAAAACCGGGATCGATTCAAGAGTCGTTCAATTTGTCCCACAGGGAAGTGGGCGGCGGTTCTTCCCGGGGCTCATCGAACATCGCCTCATCGCTCAACTGGACCAGCACCGGGGCGTTCCGCAGGGGGCACCAATCGGGAGTTCCGCTCTGAGGTACCGGCCGTTCCGCCAACCTGGTGCATCTCTGGATAGAGCAGAACGGGCAGCTCTGGCACCCGTCCACCGACTGGGATCCGACTTGCAGGGTCCTCAGGGACGGTTCTTCGGTGTCCCAGCACGCCATGCAGGCCGAACGCATCCGCCCATCCGCAGAGATACTCGCGGAGAACCGTTCTCCACAGGACACGCAAGCGTGTGTCCACACGGGGGTGTCGTCTTCCTCAGGTGCCGCCATGGGTTGAACGTAGTCTTCAAGGTGAAGCGGTTCCATCGCGTACACACGGCAGTCCGAGCACTCGCCCCTTCTCAGACGCAGCTCATCTTCGACTTCAACACCGCAGCCGGTACAAGTGGGCACCCGGAAGCCTACACCACCCGAAGGTAGCTAATCTTGATACCCCTGTGAATCCACCTATGCCCGCAGCTCTACAGAAGGCCCTTTCGCCTCCCGTGGAGCGTTCATGGCAACCAGATACACCCAAGTTGGACCCACCCCCTCTCCGGCGGCAGGCGGTGCCTCAGAGCTGGCGACCACCACGAACCCGGTCGTAATCTCAGGTGCCTCTGCCCCCTCGGTGGGGCAAGTGCTCACTGCCACGAGCGCTACGGCGGCTAACTGGCAGAGCCCTGGGGGTGGAAGCCTGACGGGTCAGACCCAAGGGGCCACGCAGTACAACGTTGCGCTGGGTGTCGCGGCCCTCACGGCGTTGACATCCGGCAACTTCAACACCGCGATCGGCAGCAGTGCGCTCGATGTCCTCACCTCAGGGTCGGACAACGTGGCGGTGGGTTACAACGCTCTTGGGGCTAACGTTACGGGTGGCGAGAACGTTGCGATCGGTAACTCGGCGCTATTGGGTTTCAACCAAACGCCCGGAGTCGGACAGAACGTAGCGGTGGGGCATCAGGCGCTCTCCGCTAGCATGAGTGGCTCTAGCAACACGGCGATCGGTTACCGGGCTCTCCAAGTCAGCACTGCGTCTAACTTGACCGCCGTAGGTGCTGGTGCTCTCGACGCCAATACTTCGGGCACTGGAAACACTGCTGTTGGATCCGACGCCCTTGGTGCCAACTCCACAACGAGCAGGAATACTGCGGTCGGAGCGAGTGCCCTCGCAGCCACCAACGGCGACGACAATACCGCAGTTGGGTACAACGCGCTCACTGCGAACAACTCAGGTTCCAACAAGAACACAGCAGTGGGCTCTACCGCCCTCGATGCCAACACCTCAGGGACGAATAACACTGCTGTTGGATACAACGCGCTAGGGGCCAACACCTCAAACGGAAATAATACCGCCGTCGGTTCTGACGCTCTCGCAGTGTCTGGGGGTACGGCAAACACCGCGATCGGTAGACAGGCACTCCTGTCCCTCACGATCGGTGGCCACAATACAGCTCTAGGCGCAGGAGCCGGTGCTGGGCTTACGACGACCGACCACAACGTGGCAATTGGTTCCAACACCAGCAACGCGGTTGGAGGCGGAGATACCGTAGCGGTCGGTTATCAAGCGTTGATTTTGAATACAGCTTCAGGAAGCGTAGCCATTGGCTCACAAGCCCTCGACGCTAACACCTCAGGACTTCGTAATACTGCGGTCGGCACCGAAGCCCTCGGTGCCAACACCACTTCCGCAAACAGTACAGCGGTCGGCTACAACGCTCTCCTGCTCAGCACGGGGAGTCAGAACACTGCTGTCGGCTCTCAAGCTTTAGATGCTAACACTTCGGGACTCAGTAATACCGCCGTAGGTTTTGACGCTCTAGGACTCAACTCGTCAGGCGGTGCCAACACCGCCGTCGGGAACGAAGCCCTACGATCGGTCACCACTGCAAATGATGGGACAGCGGTTGGTTGGCGGGCTCTTTACCTAACTACAGGCTCAGACAATACAGCCGTAGGATACAACGCCGGATCTCAACTCTCTACGGGCACCAACAACACGGCGCTAGGGTCCGGTACTTTTGCTACCTCCGTAGCCAGCTCGGGATCGTTCAATACGGCGATTGGTTCGTTAGCGATGGCGGCCCACACCACGGGTAGCAGCAACACGAGCGTTGGTGTTCAGGCCCTCAATACCACAACCGGATCCCAAAACGTAGCCGTCGGGCGTTCCGCTTTGGCCGTACCTCTTACGGCTAACGATAACGTGGCGGTGGGCTACCAGGCTCTCACTGTCAATACTGCCGCAGGTAGCGTAGCTGTGGGTGCTCGCGCTCTCGATGCCAACACCACAGGTACAGGGAACACCGCCGTTGGAACCGATGCTCTTGGAGCAAACACAACGGCTGCGGATTCCACGGCGGTTGGTTACAACGCTCTCTTGGTCAGCACGGGGGCAGGTAATACTGCGGTCGGTTCCGCTGCCCTCGATGCCAACACCACCGGCACAGACAACGTAGCGCTGGGCCGCAATGCAGGCGGAGCAGTCACCACAGGTGCCAACAACACGCTCATCGGCACGGGCACGGGTAGCACCCTCACCACAGGCTCCGACAACCTCGTTATCGGTCGTAACCAAGACGTTCCGACCGCCGGGACCTCGAACTACCTCAACATCGGTGGAGCCATCACCGGCGAGACTTCAACCGGCAATGGTCAGATCCAGTTCCGCCTCACCACCACCGCTGGAATCACCGCCTCGACCACGCAGACACAAGGCAACGGGGCGCTCACTTCTAGAGTGAACCAAGTCTCAGTGGTCGCCAACGCTAATGACGTGGTGACCCTCCCGGCTGCGGCTGCGGGCCTAGAAGTGTTGGTCACGAACAATGGAGCGAATACGCTTCAAGTGTTCCCGGCTTCTGGCGATAACCTTGGAGCAGGCGTCAACACTTCAACTACGCTTGCGGCTGGCGATACAGTTCGTTTTACAGCGTACGACGCTACCACCTGGACCCCTCAGACTGAGGGTGGTGGGGGTAACTTTGTACCTACTGACACAGGCAGCGCAGGTACCGCAGGTGAGAATGCGGCCCAGCTCGCTTGGACAAGCCAAGATGGTGGAAGTAACACCGGGGGTGCAGCGGGCAATGGCGGTACTCTACTCCGTCAAGGGGGCAACGGCGGCCTTGGTGATACGGGCGGTGGTGCTGGTGGTGACGCGGTTACCTATGGCGGCAATGGTGGCAATTCCAGCACGTCAGGTAACGGTGGTAACGGCGGCGATGCAGACCTCATTGCAGGTACAGGTGGTGTTGCCCTAGGTGGCGCTGGTAATGGCGGTGACGGTGGTCGCGCGTACATCAGCCCTGGTAATGGTGGTAACAGCACATCGGGTAATGGCGGCAACGGTGGCTTCACCCAAATCTACTCCGGTAGTGGCGGTTCCGGACCTACCGGGGACGGTGACGCGGGCTACATCCAGATCATCGGTGGCAACGGTGGCACCTACCAAGGTGGCGGTGGTGGCGGTGCTCGCATCTCCATCAAGGCAGGTGACAACTCCGACCCTGCACTCAACCCTTTCGCCAATCAACTCACCTCGGGCAACCTGTTCCTGATCTCAGGTAACGGTGCCCCCAATGCCGCAGGCGCTGGCGGTGCTGCGGGTTTCTACGCCGTACAGGGCGGCACTGGCGGTAACGGAACCTCCGGCAACAACGGTGGCGCTGGCGGCCTGGGCATCGTGGGCGGAGGCCAAGGCGGCACCTCGGACTCTGCCACTGGAGGCGCTGGCGGCATGTCAGCAATCAGTGGCGGTCTTGGTGGAACCAGTGGAGGCACCGGAGGTACGGGCGGCGATGTTGCCTTGGAAGGCGGCAATGGTGGATCTGGTGCAAACGCTGGTCGCGTCCTCATCGGCACCAACCAACCTCTCCTTGCTGCGTTCGGTTCTAGAACGCGAACCATCGAGATGGGCAACACGACGCACTACCCGCCGATCACACAGGTGGGCTCTGTGCGTCAGCCCAAGGCAACCTTAACGCCTGGCGCAAACATCGACGTAAATCTCGCGCAAGTTACCAACGCAGAAGTTACGCTCGATCAAAACAGCACGCTCGACTTCAGCAATCTGGCAAACGGCGTTCGCGGGTCCATCGTCGTGAAGCAAGACGGCACGGGTGGCTGGACCCTCTCGAATGGCACAAACATGAAGACGCCAGGCGGGACCGCTCCAGCGATCAGCACGGCTGCTAGTAGTGTCAGTGTGCTCGACTACTACTGCGATGGCACAGACGTGTTCGTGACGCTTCGTGGGGCAAACTTCTCGTAGCCCTACCCTCTAGGTCGGGCCAAGAAACCGTGATAGCCACGTCCCTTGGCCTTTTTGATCGAACACACCCTGCACTTCTCGGGCGTCTGGTGGACCCAACGTGACAACGGGATCTCCACGGTTCGCCCGCACCCACAAAGAAGCCTTACCATCCGTTGCCGGTAAGGCCTCTCGTCACGCATGACCATGACCGAGAACTCTTCCACGAGAGTCAAGGTCCCTGAGCTTTGCCGTATCTCAGTCACTAGACCAACCCGTACCCTTTGGCCCAGTTACGGACCGCAACATCCGAGACGCCGAACTGAGCCCCGAGCTGAACCCACGTTACCCGCCCAACCAGCGGGGCCAGTTCCTCACGTGGGGGCTTGACGCCCTTCTTGGTCAACCTAGGGAGCTTCAAGGCCGCAAGTTTCGCTTTTCGTGCCTGGTTGTACTCTCTGGCACACACGCGACAGGTCCTCGCCAGGTACCTCCCGTACGGCGTATGGTGCTTGTATCGCCGCTCGTTCTGCTTCGTGAGCGGGTGTCCCTTGCTGCACACCCGCTTCTGCGGGGCCACCAGTTTGTAGTCAGTCACGGTGTCGCACCTGACACAGAAGCGGCTCAGAGTGGTAGCCCCCACACATCTCACAGAAGTCAGGTTGCTTCCGAGCCCACTCCAACCACTCGGGAGTGTAGGGCGGATCCGGCTCAACATCCTCGGTGGGATCAGGATTCGAGGGTAACTCAGGCATCAATCATCCCCGCCCAACAAGCCCCAAAGTAAATCAGGGGTCTTGGGGTAGTGCAAGAACGGTTCCGGTAGCAAATCACCGTGACGGTTCTTAAGGTACCCCATCATGACACCTTGACCCATCACGAAGCCCGTGGTGATCAAGTCGGCCATCTTCGCCGCATCATCGGGAACGTCCCGAACATGAAAATGTCCAGCGTTGCGTTGAGCACTCCTGAGCACCGAACCACTGGCCCGGATCTCCAGCAGCACCACGATCTTTTCCTCAAGGGCCCGATGCTTGGCCGCCCACGCATCCCCTTTCATGACCACGAGGTTTGCAGGGAACAGCTCTAGGGGCCGTTGCCCCAGGTGGACCCAAAGATCCCCTGGTTTTAGCTCGAAATGGAACACGCCACAGTCTACACCGAAACAGCATCGGTGTGCAGCAGCCCCGTGAGACGCTGCACTTCTTGCCGTAAAGCATCTCGGTCTGCACGGCACAGGTCAGCGCAGCCTTTGGCGCAAACCTTTCCGGTCGTCGGGCAACTATTGCTCATAGGTGACTTGGAATAGGGTCGGGTTGATCACCGAGACGTAGCTGCTCACGTCGCAGTGATCATCGGACTGGAAGGCGTACGCGAGGCCGTCTTGGCAATTCGCGTGGATCTCTTTCGAGTAGTGGTTGGTGATCGGGTCCTGGTAAAAACCAGCCTTGTCCTTGCACCACTGGCAGTCCGAGGAATTGGCGAGCGTCTGGACCGTGAGCATAACCGAGCGGTTGAACGCGGCACAGAGCGTACCCATGAGCTGGTTCGCGTAGTTCTCTTGCAGCGACCCCGGTGCCCCGCGTCCCGAAAAGCAGAAGCGGAAGTTGTTCTCGAACAGGTCCTGGGTCGAAGGGACGCTCAAGACGATCGGCTCCAGGGGCAGATCGCTCGTCTTGAACACGAACAGGCCCTCTTGAACTCGCCCCACCCACTGCACGAAGGTGTTGGAACCTGGGGGCGGATCGCCCACGAAGGTCAAGTCAGCGCTCTCGAAACGATCCCAAACCTGATCGCAGTACATCTTGAGGTACTGGGCATCGATCAAAGGCTTGGGGATCACCCCCTGCTTGAACGCCGTGATCGCGGTTCCCGGAGCGAGCACTCGTTCAGGGAGTATGAGTCCACGGAAGTCCGGGTTGGCCTGCATGGCCTCCAGGAACTTGCTGTAGCCGCCTGAGAGCCACCCACGCTGGTAGTCCACGGGTTGCCGGGTTGAGGGTTCCTGGCCCGCACAACGGAACGACAGGGGCATGCCAGCGCTCTGGACGTTCGACAGGTTCAGGTTGAACAGGCCGTCTTGGCCCACCGGGACGTACGTAACCTCGAAAAAGTCCCACCGGGTCCCGTAGTTGAGATCCTGAGGATCCTGCGGCCTCGGGGGGATCGCGTTGCCCGCCTGATCCACCGTGAGCCACAGGGGCTTATCCGAGAGATACAGACGGGCTGCCGACAACATGGGAAAGGGCAGGGACCCCGTGACGGGGAACGACAAGGCCTCAGTGGGCTTCTCCGACGGTACCGACGGCACCGCATTACCCTGTGCGTCACAATGGCGGGGCTTGCCGCTCACGGGATCCAGGCCGTAGTAGGTGAACCACAGGCCTTGGGCGTTCAGGAATTCGAGTTGGAGCATGGCCCTCTTTACACCGTAGGTGCGTTGTCCCGACGCATCGCATCGATCCCCCGCAGGCCCATCACCCACAGAGCACCTTGAACGAAGCCGAGCCAACGCATCGCCTTGTCGAGATCCTGAGTCAAGAAGACCTCGATCTCACCGCACATCCAGAGCAAGTGCCGGGCTCGCTCAAGCGGCTCCAGGGCTTCGATGTTGCGGACCGGCCCCAAGTCCGGGTAAGCGGTCCGGAGCGTCTCTCGGGCCGCCTCGATGGCTCGTAGGGCCTGCATCACGGCCACCTGATCGTGCAGCCCTTTAGGATGCCGCAGCACAAGGTACCTTCGACGGTCACCCGGGTCAGCGGCTTGCCGGGTTCCACGACCTCGGGACGCTTCGCTCGAAAAGACTCGACCCAAACGTCCCCGGTCCCGCACTCAAAGAAGTCGTAGCCCTTCCTCGACACGTCTTGAAGCCCCTCGGAATGCATGGCCCCTTGAAGCCTAACCTCGGAAGGACTACACCCCCCGTACTTGGCCACCGTGACGTACAGAAAGATGTAGGCCAGGGGCCAGATCAAGGACCAACCCGAGGATGAAGATCTCGTCATGGTGCTTAGTACACCGCCGCTACTCGACCACCACCAAATCACGGGGCTGCATCATCCGGATACACTTCCCGTTTGGCATCTCTTCCCCAGCATCGGTGAGCTGTGAAATCGTCAGCCCACCGCCCGCACAGCTCGTGACCTCCCAGAGAGAGCCTTCCTCGTACTCAGCGCCACCTTGCGTCGTGACCTTACGGCGGAGCTTCACCTGCTTCCCCACAAGCTGTTGACGCTCCTTTCGGCGACGATACGCCATCTGCCCCTCGTACGAGGGATTCTGTTTGGACGGTGGGGGCGGCTCCAGGACCGTGCGGTTACCCGCGTGGTATTCCTCAGCCTCCAAGAGCAAGGGAGCCCACTCCAGGTACTCAGCCCTGGTCCTTGGGTCCGCGAAGAACTGCCGGAAGTCTCCCGGCTTGTAGTCGTCTACGTTGAGAACCTGATCCACACTGCACGAGAACCGGACCCGAATCTGCTTCCCATAGGTTTCTTGGGTCTCGCCCTCACGGTACCAGGCATACCCGACCCGGCCCTTAGAGCGCTGGAATTCCGTAACCTGGGCCAAGTACCCGGGCCCAGGATCGTTGTAGTGCTTCTTACGGCTACGGCGCTCCCCATCTTCGTCTTCACCCCCGAGCTTCCAAGCAAGCCGCTGTCCGACCGTCACTGAGCCCACCTTGAGGCTCTGGTTGAGCCGCTGGCGGTACTGCTCGAAGTCCGGCTTCTCTCCGCCCACAAGAGCCCTGGTGGCGTCGTAGACAAGCTCCAAGGCTTGCTCGGACTCGGACCAGATCTTCCACGGCGGGTGAGGGTGCAGCACCACAGAGCGGTCCAAGAGCCCTTGGATGATCACGGCAATCCGGTTGGACTGCTGGATCTCCGCCGAGATCTTCTTCTGCATGTCGTCGTAGTAGATGTTGTCGGGCTCGTAGGGCTGGTGCTCGTCAACGGGATCCCGATCAGAGAAACTGAACAGGTAAGGTTCGTGCTCCCGGAACTCGCGGCCTGCCTCTTTGGCCGCCTTCTTGGCCTCACGCCACTGCTTGACCGCTAGCTTGTGGGCCGCTTCCTTGACCTTGTGCTGCTGTTTCGCGGCCTCGTAGTCCTCCAAGAGCCCCTGGTACTGTGCGTCCGTGATGATGCGATCTACGCGACCTGCAAACATCTTGGCCCACAGCTTAGTGCCCAAGGTCAGCTTGTTGTGGTCAGTGTCCGGAAACAGGTGCGGACCGAACTCCAACTCGGTGTTCATCCGGTAAAGCCGCTCGCCGTTCCGGATGTACAGGAACGTCAGCTCATCGGTCGCCATTTTGTTGAGCAGCTCTAGGAAGCCAATGAGGGACTCGGGGACCGCTCGCCGCTTGGGGTCACGTCGAACTCTGAAAGCCACGATACAACGCGGGAAGGGTAGGATCCGATTCAGGTTCTCCGGTTGAGCAAGCCACCGATCGAACTCCCCGATGTCTTTGAACTCCATACCGCCCACACGGTACTGGGCCAAGCATTCCTCGTCCATGTAGCAGCGGCGCTGCATGAGCCGGACCTTCTCGGTCATCCCGGCGGGCTCGCCATCCGTGATCTGCTCGATCGTTTCGGTTAGACCCGCGTACAGCTCAATCGAGAAAATGCGGTTGTTGATCCGCCCGATCACGTCCTTCATCTGGCCCGTCTGGGCCCGCATGGGAAGGATCTCAGCTTTCATCCAGCGAGCCATCGCCTCGTTGGACTTCTCAATCCGCTTGAACAACGCGGGAAGGTCTTCTGACTTGGCCTTTACCAAGTCCGCTTTGTAAGCCTTCACGTCTTGGTTGGGATCCAAGCGTGCAAGAGCGTGGGTCTCCTGTTGCCCTTGGCTCAAGTACGCGGGTGCTGCCCCTACGCCAAGCCTGGCCGTGATAGCCGAGATTTCCGCCATCAAGGCTCGCACCTCACCTTGGTGCTTCGTGACCTCGCCCTCGATCACTTGCTTGGCATTGGATTCGAGCCGACACCGCTCCGAGAAACTGTCCAGGTGGATCCGTTCCGAGCCCTCGTAGAGGTTCTGGATCTCCGCGTAGTTGGACCCCAGGTGCATCAAACACCCGAGCCACTCGCTACCGTCATCGTCCTTGACCCAGTACCACTGGCCAAGCTCAAGCGAGTCTTGCTCGTGAGGCTCGACCGTTGCGGTCACCACCGTGGGGTTTCGGACAATAGAGGTCATGGCAAATTCTTATCTAGCCACCGCCCTACCCACGGGCGGAACTTGAACAGGATCAGGTAGGAGCCGCCGACAAGCCCGAAGAAGTGGACGGCCACCATGAGCACGCCAAATGCGTCTTCCATTCAACCCCTCACCAGGTCACGGATCTCGGGAGTCAACCCGTCCACCCTGATCCCCTCAGCCTCCAGGTAGTCCAAGAAGCCTTGGCGGCTATCCTGCGGGCCCAGGTGAACGTCGTACCCGAAGCCGTGCCCGTTGGTAGCGTAGAAGCAATGCAGGCCATCGGGGGCCCTCACCACCGCCCAGGGATCGGAGATGTCCCAACCCATGTGCCAGATCTTGCCTTGAGCGATCACTTCTGACCCGGGCATCGAAGCCAGCAAGTCATCCGTGGTCTTAAGCCGCTCGGGCTTACCCACGAGCTTGTGCTCCGAGAGTTGAACCGGGATCCCCAGTTCATCGGTCAGCTCTTGGCACGCCGCTTCCAACGCAGCCGGGTCGAAAGGGAACTTGATTCCCTCCAAGAGCTTGTGCGCGTAGGCGTCACTGCCGCCCAGGTAGCCTTGATACCACGTCCACCGACCCGAGATTTTCGTGAACGTGCGGTCGCCCACATAATGAGCACACACGTAGACCGAGGGTTCCCACGTCGAAGTGGCGGATCCAGCGTTCAAGCTGCCCAACACCTTGACCTGGAACGCCTTGAGCCGTTCGTCGCAGATCTTCTGGACTTGACGGCCCAGGCGCTCGATCAACTTCTGGTTGGCCTCAGCTCGGGCCATCAGCTCACGCTGATCCTTGACCAAAGCCTCCAAATTGTCTCTGACGTTGGTCACGGTCCGTAGCCTTCCGCCTGATCCGCACACTCATCGCACTGGTACCCCAGCGCCTTGTCCTTGGGCGTCAGCCGATTGGGCTGCTTGCAGGTAGGGCAGGGGAGGTTCCGAGGGTTGCTCTTGGAAGCCGCCCGTAGGGCCGACTTACCCCCTGGATCCGCGAAGTCCATGTCGTTGTCGTCGTCCATACCGCTAACACACCTGGGATCTGGAGAACTCTAGTCTTTCCACACCGACGGAGAAATTCGCGGTCCACGTTGCGCTCTCTTACCCTTGGGGGACCCCACGATTGCATTCAGCACGGCCCGTATCGACCTGATCTCTTGCGCTGTCAACTCACCACAACGAAGCCGAAGCGCATCAGCCGAGAGCCCGTGCCACTCCCGGAGACGTTTCAAAGTAGCGGCGTCATCAGGCTTCTGGGGCATCGACCTCGACCTCGATCTCGGATGTGGATTCCGTAGCGGACAGGACACCCGGTTGGGCACCCTTCAACTCTTGAATCTGGTGTGCCAGCTTGGCAGCACGCTCGACCAACTGTTGTTGGTCTGCTTCCAACGCGGCCACCAACGCCTCAGGGGACGTGCGGAGCTGCTTGGCCCGCAACACCGCCTTCGCCCCTGACTCGCACTTCTCGACCTGGAGAAAGTCATCAGTCTTCGCTGTTACCACCCCGTACCAGCGATCCCGCTTCTTGTTGCCGAAGCTGGTCGTGTAGTCGGCCGCAAACTCCACGGCGTCGAACAAACCCACCTGCTCCACCACGTATAGGCACTCGCCCTTGCCGCGATTCATGAACCGCCGCGACAACCCTCCGGGGGACGTGGGGTCGATATCGATCACAGCGAGCCAGTTAGACCCACGGTAATGCGACTCGTACACAGGGGCGTTCAAGAGTGCCCCGTTCGCGAGCGTACACTTCAAGACAACGGGTTGAGCTGGTTCAGTCATGGTAGGGTCACTATTACACCGGACGGCCAACAGGGTCAACGGCCCCGGGTGGGGGCGGTGGCGTCCCCGTCTGACGCACCGAGCCTTTGCGGACCCGATGAAGCAAGCAGTATCGAGTCTTGCCCGAGCGCCGAAACAAGGCCTTGCAGTCCGGATCCCCGCACTCGATCATCACAACCTTGGGCTTGCGGCACTCAAGACAGAGCTTACGGACCCCGTGCCCGGTCCAATCCCCACAGCCCTCGCACTTGCCTGACTTGAGATCGTGCGGCCTCATTTGCGAGGTATGTTCGGCCTCGGGTTCATGAGATCAGGAAGCTTCACCTCTTCCCCCTGCTTGAACGAGTCGGACCGCTCGCACTCCCGAAAGCACCACTTGTTCATCTGAGCGCCGTCCTGATCGGTGAGCGGCACCGCACTCGGCTTCATGTGCCCGCCCTCAGAGAGCCCTACGGTCTCACCTGGCCCCGGCGCTGTACCCAGCTTGTCGTCAGCCAGATACACGTAATCGTCGAGATCCTCCGACAACATTGTCTTGGGCCGCCCGTTGTGCCCCCACGCTTTGTCGCAACGCCCGTCACAGGCCATCGTGAGCTGCTGGCCGTACCCCAGGATCTGTTTGGTTGGCATCGAGACAGGTTACACCGGCCCCGAGGACTTTGCCTAGCCCGTCGTCACTTGGGGGTTCATGGAGCGGGTTCGTCCAACCGCCGACCCAGGTTCCGTTCCTTGGCCTCGACGTACCGTGACCTGTTGTGCATGATCATGCGGGTCAAGATGCGTTCAGCGATCCCCGCATCGCCAGCCGCGATGCGGGCGGTCACTTCACGTTCGAGCGTCTCGAACTCCGCCGTCGTGAGGATGTGTGGATCGTAGGCGCGAAACCGGATGACAGCTTCGAGCTTCTCGGGTTTCTTGTCGTCGGTCATGGCTCTTCTTCTTTTGGGAGAGGGTAGCGGACCCGCCACGCTGTCGGGTACTACACTTGAGGCCCAGGGAACTCTAGACTTCCGGGTGGCACTCAGGATCGTGCTCGCAAGTCAGGCAGTTGCCGCCCACCCCGTCGTCTCGATAGAGCCTACAGACGGGCTGGATCACCCCATGCTTCCAATGCATGGGGTTGCACCGGCACTTGCCAGGTCGGACAGCGGGCTCAAAAGCGTGAGGGTGCTCCGACTCCAGGATTCCACAGTGTTTGCAGGGGAGGTCAGGCACGGTTCTTCTCCTTGCGAAGCAACCTGATCGCCTCCCAGACCCACGCCAAGTTGCCCGTGACCAACACGATGCCAGCAGTGAAGCTCACCCACTGCCCCAGGCTCGGGTAGTACCAGAGGTTCCAAAGACCCCAAAGCGAATAGAACCCGTAGACGGGCCAGTAGACGCCCCGGATGGCCCGGTCCCTGCGGAGCTGCACGTAGTTCTTCCAGGCCGCTACAGCGCCGCCAGCCTCGAACAAACCGTTGATCAGGTCAGGTATCTGCACCCGCAGTCGCTACACCAACTCACGGCATGCACCACAAACTGTGCGAGATTGCCCCCATCCCGCAACGGGAGCACGAGGCCTCGCTCGAATACTCTGTCTCGTACCCCGGCCCGTCCCACGAGTGCTCGCACGGACCACCCTTGGCACACTCGCATTTGCACT